>Ga0214919_10000400_pt1 | contig 74013 bp, 55 predicted proteins | sample LL1503_MetaG_FD_177994 | JGI IMG/M metagenome (GOLD analysis project Ga0214919, IMG submission 177994) | Freshwater microbial communities from Lake Lanier, Atlanta, Georgia, United States - LL-1503 | ecosystem: Environmental > Aquatic > Freshwater > Lake | place: USA: Georgia | collected... | reverse complement strand
AATAATATTCTTTTTTGTTGAAATATATTTTAAAATACTATCTCTTATTTGTTCTTCAGTATATTTATTATATAGTTTCTGTAAATTTTCACTGTATGTTAAATTTATCAATATATGAATATGTTCAACATGAAATAATGTATTCAATATTAAAGTAATTACATATGCATCATTCAGATCATTCAAATTGAATGTCTCATTTAATTTATTGACAAAATCATACATAAAACTTATATTATTACTGAATTCTTTACCAAGAGATGTTTCTAAATCTAAATAACTTTTACCATTTCTATATCTCAAGAATAATCCATTATTTTCTCTTGGCATTGATCTTGAAATGATATCCAAATAACTTTCATTTTTATTTTCTTTGTATAATTCACCAACAATCCTTGTCATATTATTGATAACTGTTAATGCATATTTATTTAATGCATCTTCTTCGTCCCATCTTTGTCTTTTTATATCATGATAATCATCTACAACTATTGGTTCTTCCTCTTCTTTCTCCTCTTCTTCTTCCTCCTCTTCTTCTCTGTCATCATCTTCGTCATCATCACTTTCTGGTAAATATGCTTCTATATCATCAGGTATTATTTCTTCTTCTTCGTCGCTAATAAATTCAGCTATATCAGGTACAATATTAAATACTTTCTCTCTTTCTAATCTTTCTAATCTTTCTCTTTCTAATCTTTCTCTTTCTTCTCTATCTTTTATCAATTGTAATTGTTTTAATTCATCTTCAGTATTTACAACTTTAGTTTTTTCAATAGTTTCAATTTCTTTTATTTTATCAAGTATGTCTTCTTCTTCTTTTGTCAATGTATGTAAAATGTTCAATTTATCTTTTAACATTTGAGAATATTTTAGTTGAAGTGATTTTAATTCATCTATATCTGTTACATTAGATATATCAATAGTACTAATATCAGATCTATAATCAATATCAATTGGTTCTTCCACCAATTCAATCTCAACTTCATCAGGTACATATTCAACATAATCTTCCTCTTCTTCATCATCTCTATCATTATCTTCTTCCTCTTCTTCCTCTTCTTCTTCTTCTTCTCTATCATTATCTTGTAATGGATATTTTCTATATATATCAAAATTGTTATTAATAATATTCTTGAAATATTGATTGTCAAATAAACTGACATCTGTTTTGTTAAATAATTCTTCATAAAATTGTGGAAGATTTAATATGAACAATATGACATCTTTTATGTATTCTGCAATTATTTCCTTTGGTATTTTTGTATTAGAAATTTCTTCATATTCTTTTATATAAGATGCAATTTCATTATGAATGATATTTCTAATATCTTGCATATTTTTATTCATATCTGATGAACCTAATTTAATTTCACATTGTAATTTTGCTATTTCTAAATCCCCTTCTTTGTTCATATTTGTTAAATTTAATTCGATTTTATCCAATTCCAATTCTTGTTCTCTATATATCAATTTCAATAATTCTCTATCTTCAACTGAAACAATCAAATCTAAATTGTTCTTTTTATCATCTAATTCTTTTCTATTAGTTTTATTTTCCTTATCATCTAATAATCTGAATGATCTCATTTCTAATTCATTTTCCAAAGCAATCTTCAATTTATTAATATCTGTTTCTCCAATATATTTATCTCTTTCTTTCTGCATGTCTCGTCTCTCTCTCTCATTTAATTTTCTTATTCTTTCATATCTCGTCACAAGTTCTTTTTCCTTTCTTATCAATTCACTTTCCATTTGTACGACATCAGCTATATCTGGTTGTGTTTGTAATTGTTTCTCTCTTAGATCTTCTAACTCTTTTTCTTTTTTTCGCCTTTCTTCTTCTATTGCATCTTTTTGTCTTTGTAATTCTATTTCTTTTTCACGTTCTATTTCTCTTTGTTTGTCTTGATCTTCTTTCAATTTAAGTTCTAATCTTTCTCTTTCTAATGCTTTTTCTCTTTCTAATTGTGCTATTTTTTCATTTTGTATGCGTATATTCTCTTGTATTTTATCTCTTTCTATGCGCAATTTTTCTATTTCTTCTTCTTCTATTTGTGATAGAAGAATTCTTTCATGTTCCCTTTCTTTTTCGAGTTCCTTTTCCCTTTCATCTTCGAGTTCCTTTTCTCTTTCTTTTTCGAGTTCCTTTTCTCTTTCTATTTGTGCTAATTTTTCTTTTTGTTTTGCAATATCATCAAGTAGTTGTTGTTTATTTTTAGACAAATTTAAAATATCTTCTCTTTCTCTTTGTTCTCTTTCTCTTTGTTCTCTTTCTCTTTGTTCTCTTAGTGAAGAACTGAGAGAACCTACATTATATAATGGTTCTTCTGGTTCTTCTTGTTCTTCATCTCTATCAACTGGTTCTACTGGTTCATCTCCACCCATATTAAGATCTCTTAAATCTAGTTTGTGTTTTATAATATCTAGAACGTAGTTAGCGTTAGGCATATGTTCAGAACAGATTTGTGTCAAGAAAGAATATTCGTCTTTTAATTTGTACAATTCCTCAAGAGGCAGATCTTCATCAATTTTATTAGATAATTCATCTAATTTCTGTTGATAATATTCTTTAAGATTTTCAATTTTTCTCACATCTTGAGCGATTACCTTTTTAACTTTCTCTTTTTTTCTTGGAGATGCTTTATCAGATGCATCTATCAATTGGCCATGTAACTCAAATAATTTCTTACACATATCTTTTTTATTATCCGTATACTCTACATTGTATTTCACAGCCAATTCTTTCAAATCGTTTTTAGTATAACGAATATTAGGAGGAGAACATTTATAAGGTTTGAATGGTTCAGTTGTTACTTTATACTTACTTTTATCAACATTATCGGTTTTATTAGTAATATGATTAATTAAACGATTACACAACATTGTACGAGTACCTGAATATTCGATTTCATAAAATTTAGCCAATTCTTTTAGACGATCAAGTGAAAAGAAACTACATCTATGATATAACGCATCCAATATATGAATATCATTGGAAGGATTTACAGATGGTACTAATTTATTGACATCATCTCTACTTCCTTTTTTAGGACATGAAAATTTATCACCAAATATCAAAGAACACAATTGTTCTTTTGTACTTTTCACAGTGTATGTAATGTTAAGAGAATCAGCTAATTCTTTTAACTGTGTTTTACTCTTATTCATACAATTCTTTGGATTGGTCCCTGAATTGTTTATAATATTCTCTTTGTCCATTTGTAGTAACAAATATTTTATATTACAAAATATTTTATTTAAAAAAAGTTTTTTTAAATTGTGTTATTAAAACAAAAATATAAAACATAAAAACATATAAATAAAAACACTTTATTAAAATATATCATGAATTCAATCAATCCAGTGAAACATAATTTTAAATTATCTACTAGAAATTACACTCTATCGTTAAATAATAATTATAAAATACCCAGTGTCGGATTTATACAATCATTTAAAGTTGTTAATTATGAAGAAATTATTGAGAAACACAAAGACAAGAAACTATTGTTATTTATCACTGTGGGTAATTTTGGAATTGTTCCATATTCGATGTATCCAACATCTGAAAATATAATATGTGTAAAAACTTTGAGAAATTATATAAGGAATATTGATTTTCCTGAAACTGACTTTGATAACAAATTAATCAATTTTGAACATTATCTTTTCTCACAACAATTAAAATGTACTGAACATTATTATACATTGAATAACAGTGATTTACAAAATGCTATATTTACAAGTGGAATAAATGTCTACATAGATATAAAATATATAAATAGTAATGAAGATATAGATGAACAATTAATAACAATTGAAGATGATTTAACAATTGAGGAAACATTTTGGGATAAAATTTATGAAGATGAAATAAAAAAACAATAATAGATGAAAACTAAAAAATGCAAAAAGATATATAAAATATATTATTATTTATAAATATAATAATATAATAATATCTAATATCAAATTCATTATGTCTTCAATAAATACTGGATATCAAAGTCAAATGATTTCAACCGGTTACGGTAATTCTGATAAATTGAATAAAACAACATTACCTGTTTATAAATATTTGGATATAGATAGTACATACAGAAGTAGAATTGATTATCCTGATCCCAATAGTTTTGTTGTGAGAAATTCAAACAGTTCCAATGTTTCTTCTAATAATCTTGTTGCATATAATTTACCAGTGTATAGTTTTCCAATGTCACAGTTATATGTTGCTGGTTTATTCAGTCCTTTGAAATTTCAAAGTGGTGGTACTGATAATTTGACATTGGATACAAGAGAAACAAGTACTGTGCCAAATTTTTATGCTGGTTATTTTATTGAATCGATAGATTCCTTAATTACTACTCCCACACCTACTTCTTATTCTACTGTACAATATACAACTATTGCATCATATAATAATACATCAAAACAAGCAGCATTTACAAGTCCATTAGGTACTAATGCTGTTATAAATAGTAACTATATAATTAGAAAGAATAAACCATTATTTATTGGTAATGTATCTGCAATTGTAGGTAATTTAGTGACATTGACTAAACCTGCAGGTGCAGGTTATGGTTTTATTCCCAATGATTTTAATTCTGTGTACTATTTAAGAGTAAGAAAATCTGCAACATCTTCACTTGACAATAGAATTGTACAAATAACACTATCGTCTGCCAACCCTAATCAACTCACACTAAATAGTAATTTGTCTTTGTCTGTTAATGATAGTATTGAAATTATTGGTCCTGGTCAGAATATTATTACTTCTTTACGTTATGCAAGTGGTGGTTCTCAAAGTATACAAGGAGGTGATTATGAACTTGAATTGTTATGGTTAAGTGTACCTAATCAAATATTAGATGTTGGTTATGGTGGAAGTCTTGATAGATATCCTTATATTTATTGTTCTTTATATACTGGTATTACAAATACTACTCAACAAGTATTGTATTCAAATAATCCATACACCAGTAAAGTTATATTTAAAGTACCTGTGAATGAGTATTTTGGTGATACTTCTTTTATTACATTGAAAGATTCCAAAGCAAAACAAACTATTTATTTTGATCCATCTCAGGATTTGTTTTTTGAATTAACTTTACCAGATGGAACAGTGATTTCATTTAATGAATTTGACAATATGCCACCATATCCACCCAATCCATTTCTTCAAATAAATATTCTTGTTTCAATGAGAAAATTATAATAAAATTAATAAAAAATATATTTTATAAAATGATTTTAAAAGCATTTAATTTATACAATATCTTATATTTATTGAAAGAAAATGCCAAAAAAATATCAAAGTAGATCTTTGAGTAGATCACCTCGTAGAGATACAAAGAAACGAGTACAGAACAATAGAAAATCTCAAAGTAAATATTACGATTCATCTTCCGAATCTGATTCCGATTATTCTGATAGTGAATTGAGTGATCGTTCAGATAGATCAGATTATTCAAGTGAATCTGAAGATGATTATGATAGAAAAAAGAATTATTCAAGAAATCATAAAACCAAATCTATGGTTGTTAGAGAAAATGATAATAGAAAGAGAAGACATGTATCACCTTCTCCATCTCGTTCCCCATCTCGTTCCCCATCTCGTTCCCCATCTCGTTCCCCTTTGCCTTCAAAAAGAAGAAGCAATATAGTACATAGTAATAGAAAAAGAGAAGAAGATGTAGATAATTCAAGAGATAAAAAAAGTCAAAGAGAACCGAAAAATGATAGAAAACACAAATCTATAGAAAGCGAAGATGATGTAGATAATTCAAGAGATAGAAAAAGTCAAAGAGAACCAAAAAATGACAGAAAACACAAATCTATGGAAAGCGAAGATGATGTCAATAGCAATGATGAAGAAATAATGGAAATAGAATCTAAACAACTACAAAAATCAACAAAGAAGGGAAGACCAAGCAAGAAAACCAACGATGATGAAACCTTAGAAAATGATGATAAAATCTCAAAAGGAACACCTAAATATAGAGTTGTATCTTTTAATGGAGAAGAACTTGCAGTAAGAAAAATGTATACTTCTAACATTGGACCAAAGAACGCTGCCCAAAAGGCATTTAATAGATTGTGTAACAAGTTGAATGAAAAGATGGAAATTAGTGTTGAAAAAATGGGTGATAAGAATGGTAAAGTAATGACTTATTTTTTTATGAAACAAGAATTAGAAAATCCTATTGAAAGAATGATTGGAGGTAAGAAAGTTGTTTATAGAAATAAGACAGTTTCTTGTTGAGGCACTTACGTTTATCAAATTGGTTAAACGAATGTGAAACTTAATTGAACTAACATTTTTTATTAGTTATAATTATTTTTAATTTTAAAAATAAAATTAAAAATAAAATACAAAAGTATTATTACTTATATATTTAATACAAAAGTATTATCACTTAAATAATAATAAAAATATACAAAAATGAGTAGTATATGTGATATCTGTGATACTGAAATATCACATTCTCAAAATATATTAAAACATAAAAAAACAGAAAAATGCCAAAAAATAAAAATATTATTAGACAAAAGAGATAATATAAATAATGAAAAAATTAATTTACTATTAAATGAAAATAAAGAATTGAAAAATGAAATTGTTCAGTTAAAATATAATATAACTGAAAAAGATATTAAAATTAAATTAATTGAAGAAGAATATTGGAAAAAACAAAAAATTTTAAAAAATAAAGAAGATAAAAAAGAAAATATAAACAACGATACTGCTTTTCATATTGACATCAATCTTAATAATAAACAATTAAATAAAACTAAATACAAAGATATTCCTGAAGATATTATTAAAAAAGAAATACAATCTCTCAAACTTAAAGATAACTACCAACTTGAATATAGAGAAGAAGATGGTTTTATTAATATTACAAATCTATGTAAAGCAGGAGGAAAACAATTTAAGCATTGGAACAGTATTGATAAAACAAAAAAATTTCTAGATGTATTATCTAGAGAGGTCGGAATCCCGACTTCTGAATTAATTAAAAGAGGTACAGGTTCAAAATATGAAAATGATATTAAAAATTTAACTTGGGCTCATCCTCAAGTTTCTATTAATATTGCTCAATGGATATCTCCAGAGTTTGATGTTTTAGTAAGCAAATGGGTTTATGAAATTATGTTAACTGGTAAGGTTGATATTAGAGATAATAAAATAACACAAGAACTTGATATTATGAATAAAGAAAATAAATTGCTAAAAAATAGAATAAAATTATTAGAAAGCAAAGTTCTTCAAAAACAACCAAGAGAAACATTCGATAATAGTAAAAATGTAATTTATATTGTTACAACAGAATACAAAGAAGCACAAGGGCATTATAAAATAGGAAAAACACAAGATCTACAAAAGAGATTATCTACTTATAATACAACAGACAAACATGAAGTTATATATTATACCTCATGTGGCGATAAAGAAACAATGGATATATTAGAAAAATTAATTCATAAAAAATTAAATTCAAAGAGAATAGAACCAAATAAGGAGTGGTTTGTATCAGAAGAAGATGGAGAAGATTTTATAAAAGTAATTGAAGAATGTAAAAAAATTGTATGTGAATAATTTTAGATTTATTACAAAATTTATATATTCAATTATTATTTATAAATCTAAAATTATATTAAGAAATAAACTAATACCAAAAAATATTAGCTCCTCATATTTTTTTGGCAACTCTCTCACAAATGTTTTTATTTTTATTTATAAATAAAAACAAAATAAAAACAATATTCATTCAGTCTGTTTTATTTTAATATTTTTAGACATATTAAACCAATGTATATATAGGTTAAAATAAAAACATTTTTTGCCCTTTTTGGATACAATTTTTACCCTTTTGGGTTTATTTTGCCCTTTTTGGATATAAATAGTCTAAAGATCGGTTATATAATATAAAATGTCTTATTTATGTGAATATTGTAATCATTCATATACAACAAAAAATCATTTAACTAGACATCAAAATACAGAAAAATGTCAATATATAAAAAGATTATTAGATAAGAGAGATCAATTAAATAATGAAAAAAATAATACTATTCAAAAAGAAAATGAATTGTTAAAAAAGGAAAATGAATTATTAAAAATTGAAGATAAGGAAAATAAAACAAAAATAAAAATATTACAAGATAAATATGAAGATTTGAGAAAGATAGTAGAAAAAGCCGCCATAAAATCAACAACAACAGTAAAGAAAACATATAATCATAATAATTATCTTAATTATATTTCTTCTGAACCTTTGAAAATTAGTGAATTACCCAAACAATTAAAATATATTGTTAATTGTGATACTGTAATGTACGATGATGATGATTTTCACGATCACATTGTTGATAATATATTAAAAGATAAAGATGGAAAAGATAAAGTGCTTTGTACTGATATTAATAGAAAGAACTTTACTTATAAAGATGAAAAAAGTGGAGAATTAATCAGTGATCCAGAATTAGAAAGGTTAAGAGAACAATTAAAAAAAGGAACAGATATCAGACAAATAAGACATGAATTACTCGAGAAACTGGTTTCTGAGTATGAAGAAAATGGTTGTGTTGGTATTGATCCTTATAAGAGATTTTATGAAATAGTACAAAAATTAAAATTTGGATCTCCATTTGTAGATCATGTAGCCAGAAAAACATATGTAAAAACTAAAAATGCAATTGAAGATACAGATAATACAGAAAATAATTATTCTAATCAATTAGAATATACAGAAGAAGAATATAAAGAATTATGTAAAGAATTTGGAAATCAATAACAATTTATATAAATTGTATTGTAAAGGTAAAAGACTTTAAATATGAAACATGAGAAATTCTGATATTTTTATATTATTTTATATAAAAATATATACTGAATTATTTATCATATTTATTATTGATAATATTTAATCATATTTATTATATCTATTTGTCATAATAAGTTCATCTGCTGTTTCAATCATTCTATTAATTTTATTTCTTGATCTTGGTTTTTTCTTTTCTTCTTCATCTATATCTTCTTTTGTCAATTTTACGTTTCTCAATTTCTTCAATAATTTTAATTGTTTTTTATCTGTATCATTTGTATATTTATCTTTGTTTGTTTCAATATAATCATATTCTAATTTCCATAATTTCTTTGCATTGTTTTTTGAGTATTGTATATATTCTGGTTCTTGAATAATACATTTCAAAGTATTTTTCTTTTTTGGTTTCTTCTTTTTTGTATCTTCTTCTTTTTCTTCATTATTATCAATATCTTGTTTATTTTCATCCTCTTTTTCACATTCAATATCATTAATCACGTATTCAATATCAAATGTATTTCTTAAACTGTTTATTTCTTGACAAACCAAATAATGTTGATAATGATATAAATATAACTTTTCCATGAAATGATCAACTTTCAAACCAACACTCAATATTTCATCAAGTGGTGTAGTCATTTGTTTTTTCAGATAATACAAATAATCAACTCTCATATAACATTGCCATTTTTCATAATATTCCAGTGATTCTACTTTATCACCTTGATTATAATCAATATCTGGTCTACCCATTGTTGTGAAAAGATATTCAATACGAGAACCTGTTTCAGCATTTTGTCCTCTATTTCTCATTCGTTGTGCAAGTTGCACATGAGATGGCAATGATTTTTTGGTATCATATTCATGAATATCCTTTGATAAAGATTTGGTTATGACAAATAAATTATAGTCCATTTTTCTTTTGAACATATTATTGAAATAATCTACAATATTATCAATGATATCATTCTTTGGTACATTATCCAATATATCAACAGCAGTTTTGAGATATATATCTCTCAATGCTTTGCAATTATCTCTTCTTGTTAAAACAACACCTTTTTTTACGAAATCTACAATTTTACCTTCTTTGTTGGCAACTTGTGCAATGTATCTTTTCTTTGATAATATCAAATATTTCTCGTAAATTTTCTCAAATTCAAGTTTCATTGGTTTCTTAAAATGTTTTTCCATTTCTTGTGTCACTTCTTCCGCTAGTTTCACTGCATCATTGTTGTTTTTAATATGTTCAAAATATATCATTGATGAATCTGTATCACCATATACTGTTTTTCCATTGTAATTTTGAGGAATAAATGTTGAAATGAATTCAATGGAACTTCTACCTTTATAAGTAATTGTCATAGCACCTTGTGGTAAGGGAAGATATCCACGTTTAACACCCATAGCACCATACATTGAATTAGCACAGATTTTATAAGATGATTGACGTTTATCTAATACTGCATTATATTGTACAGTAGAAGTATAATTATTTTTTATAGCTGTGATTTTATCCGTCAAATCATTGGAAGTGATGTACTGGAAATTATCATGAAATTCTTTGCCAATAAACTGTATGAATTGATCATCATTTTTCTCTATATTGTTTGATTTCAATTTATCAAATTCATCAAATATTTCTGGTATATTGGTAATATCTTTAAGAAAATCATTCATTATATTTATAAATTTATCTTCAAGTTGATGACCATAGAAATGTAATAAATATAGTATTTGTGAAATACATTTTTCTATTGTATTTTCATTTATTGCAATTTGTTTTCTTGTATTTTTTCTGGCTGAAATATGTTCATTTAATAATGTTGGTACAACACCTTTACCACCTACTTCTTCTTTCAAAAATCGAAACTTGCGATCTGCACAGAATACTTTGCGTTTTGCAGTACTGAATGTACCATCTTTCTTCTTTTTTCGATTTAAATCATGTACACAGTTAATATGTTCATTCCATTCAAATACATGACAATCTTCATCTGGTACATTATCATCAATAACCAGTGTACTGTAATCAATATTATAAGCCATCATGATACTTGGATACAATGATGCAAAATCAAATGATAATACTTTATCATATTTACCAGGAACAGGATTTAAAACTGTAGCACCTTGATAATTATCTTCAGAAGACTGAATACCCTTATTAACAACAATATTGTTTTTATTGCAATAACATAATACCTGTGAATACATTTGAATTTGAGTACCTTCAGTAAATAAATAAAAGATGGGTACTCTTGCTGTTTTGGACATTTCACACAAACCAAACCACAATTGCAATTTTTGATACAATAACAAAGTGATATATGAATCTTGAACACAGTATTTGCCAACAAGTGACAATCCATGTACATTATTTCTATATAATTCCTTGTATGACGGTTCCACATCTCTTAAATCATATTTTGTTAAATTTGAGAAATAATTGGTATAATGATTGAAAATATCTAGAGCAGTCAAAGGATCTTTTGTGGGTAATTTAAAATGTGTAGTCACAGTTTTTAGTTTGTAATTTGAAAGTTTGTAATCTCTTTTAATAATGGGTAATAAATCAAGAAATAATCTACCTTTTGCATCAACATATGTGAGATTTTGAGCACTGTATGCTTTACTTTTAAAACTGTTACTAACTATTTCACATACTTCATTGAATATACCCATATTGCAAAAATCATCTTTGATTTTCAGTAATTCACAACGATCAATCATGTATTTTAAATCCCATGATAAAATATTGTAGCCAATTATAACATTTACATTAAGTTCTTTTACATATTTATTGAATGCCATTATCAGTTCTGCTTCATTTTTATTAAATGTTTCAACAATAACATCATCACCAATAACTTTTTTATTCACCTCACCAAGTGTCAATAAATATTTTTTTATTTTTCCTTTAGGTGACAAAATGCAAAAACTTATCTGAAATATTTTATCTTCTGGTAAAGTTGCATCAGGCATACTGTTTTTCTTTACAGAATTTGCTTCAATATCAAAACACATTACTTTTGGTAAAACAACAACATTTGCATCACATTGTTGTATATTCATTCGATCACATGTAACACAATATTTAAAGGTACAATCAGACATATTCATTAAAGAACCATTGAATTTTATCCATCCAGTTGGTTGTAAATCCATGAATGATAAGAAACGAATAACTTGACTAACATTTCTTTCATATTCACAGACATTTAGTTTATAACCATTTATTTCTTTTCTCAAAAAGAATGCATAACTATCCATTGCACTTTTAGTTTTAAAAGCTATTTTTAGAAAAGGAAATAATTTGTCAGTTTTGATTATCTCACCGTTAACCACTTTCTTTTCTTTGTGTGTATAGTACAATTTTCTTTTTCTTTCAACAGTGATAGAAATAGGCATATTTTCTTTCCATTTTGTAATTTTCTTCAGATCTCTGATGATGACTTGTATTAGATTGTCATTGTTTTCAATTTCAGTTGGTAATTCCACATAAAAGTAAGGATGAAAACCAGATATTTTCAAGTATATATTGTCACCACTGATAGATAAACCATAACATTCAATAAACAATTCTTTTTTGTCTCCAAACCCTTCTTCAAGTTCATTCCATTGATAAACAAATATTTTGCTATTGATAGGTTTTGACATTTTAATATATATTATCATATATTAAAATGATTATTGATATAAAATTCAATTTTTTATCTATTATTTTAAACATTCAATGCATTTGTGAATGTCATTTTTATAAGATATACACAATCCAGAAACATAACTAGTAGTATGAATATTTTCTTGGATATTGTAAATATTATCATCAGGTAACTGTGTATCATAAAAATATTCAAGCATTTCTTTTATAGTTTTATAATCGGATTTCTTGAAATCAATAGTGAAATTAATTCTGCCTGGTCTCAATAAAGCTTTATCTATTTTCTCAGGAAAATTGGTTGTAATGATATAAATAATTCCATTAGATTCTAAAATACCATCAATAACGTTTAATAAAGAAGATAAAGTTATATCTGATTCTTTATCTTTCACAACCACTTTTTTAAATATATTATTTTCATCATCTGTATCTATTTTTACATAATCTGTTTTAATATCAGTTTTATTATCTTTTTCTGTTTTGGTTTTTTTATTATCCATATAATTATTTATTTCTTTTTTGAATTCTCTAGATAATACCAGATCACATACACAATCAATATCTTCAAATACCAATATACAATTGGATCTTGGTATTTTCTTATATTGATTTTCATTTGTACTGTATATCATTCCATTTGAATTTTCTTTGAATATATTTAGCAATTCTTTCATTGTTTTCACTTTATTCAATGGGACATCAATAATGTGTCTGTTTGTATATTTTGCGATAGCCTTGATAACACTGGTTTTACCTGTACCAGGTTCACCTTTTAATAATATACCAAATGAATATTGAATACCTTTATTGATGAACCATTGTTTGTTGTTAAGGAAGAAATTTAGATCATCAAGTAATCTTTTCTTTTCTGGAAGAAATATATTATCAAATGTTTTTGAAACTATTAAAGGAAACGTTAGATACGTATTCTCTGGTTTTTCACGATATTTTGTTACATCTTCTCCTTGATATATTGAATAATACTTAGTTACTGTGGTTAATTGTTCCAAATGTTCATCATATTCCTTGATACATTTATTTATAAATTCAGTTAATATATTCATGTTATCAGAGTATAATTTATAATGTGATTCATTAACTGTATGTTGTCCATCAGTACCTTTATCATACATATCAACAATGATATCCAATAATATTTCTTTTTCTTTAAATTTATCATTGATATTCGTAAAAGGTTTAAAATTAATATTGTAAGTTGATTCACTTGGTTCTAAATATCCAAGTGACGAGTGCATATTTGATATATCTTCCTTTGAATAATTATAATGGTTTACAGTGGTGTTTTTTGATATATAATTAATTACAGCATCAATTTCTTTTGTAGTTTCATATCTATCCTCAAAACCCCATTTACTGGATATTTTATATCTTCTTTTTGTTAATGTCACTGTTTTATATTTTCTCTTATAATAATAATTTTTTAATTGATTGTAATTGATATGGATTATATTTCTTATCAATTTCTTTACTGTGAAACTTGAAAGATATTCAATAAAAATATACATTAATAAAGAATCAATAATTATATTCCCAGTTGTAAAATACCTCAATAATAACGTTTCCATATAATGGTGCATTTTCACGTTATTAAATAAATATTACATACTTGAAGTTTTTAAATTAAATATATTTTTATAATCACATAATTATAAAAATACAAATGATATCAAGTAAATATAACAATAATATCATTTCTCCTGTATTACCACCAAAAAACATGTATACAGGTCCCAATATTATGAATACAAGAGATATTCCTATATTTATTATAAATTTAGATGATGATATAAAACGCTGGGATTTCATGAAACATCAATTGAATTATTTAAAATCACTTAATTATCAACGTGTTTCTGCTGCAGATATGAGAAAACCAAATATGACAGAATTCTATAAAGATGATCGTATATCATTGTACACAAAATTCACAATACAAAAAAAACACAGATGTGATCATAAACAAATTGATAGAACTGGTGCAATAGGTGCAACATTATCACATTATAAAATATGGAGAAAAATGATTGATGAGAATATTCCAATATCAATTATTATGGAAGATGATATGCATCTTATGAGTAATTTTTATAACATAATAGAAAAAGAAATTGAAAAATACAATAAAGAATTTGATATTTTGAACTTGGGTTATTTAAAAAATCATTATTCTGAAGTTGACAATTCTAAATTTCATTTTGGTACTGGATGTTATGTTGTCACCAAAGAAGCATGTGAAATATTATGTAAACATGTATTTCCTATTGATACACACGTAGATGCTTATTTATTTTTATTAAACCATTTTGGTTATATTAAAATGATTATGAGTGATAAAGATATAATATATCATGGTGGTGCATTTGAATCTAATATTAGTCATGGTAATCTAAAATGTGATAAAAGTAGCACTAATGTGGTTATAAATGATAATAATAACAATTATCATATAATTACAATATTATTATTGCTTATTGTTATTATTATTAGTATTAAACTATACTTGATACATAATATGAAATTATAAATATTTCTTTATATTCTTGGTTTTATTCTTTTTTGTTTCTTTTTCCTGGGTTATATAGTCTCCATAAATTTGGATATCTAAATATTTATTCATTCTTTCTTTATAATAGAGGTCATAACTCTTTTCTAATTCATTTATATCATCTATCCACATATCTTCAGAAGATTTACTTTCAATACATACCAACAATTCTTTTATTCTGTTGATATCATTATCAAGATTTTGCATTTCATCTTTTGTCATTTTATACAAAGGTATATCAATTAAATAATTGTATTTATCTTCAATTTTCATATAATTTTTCACACATAATAATTCTTCAAGTTCTTTCTTTGTTAATTCTGATATATTGATTGTTCTTTCTATTGTTTCTTTTATAAATTTCATTTTATTTTCTTTTGTTTGTATTTCTTCTTTCAATTCTTTTATCATGTATTGTTTTCTACTTTCGTATAAAGGTAAACGTTCATTGTAAAAATATTTGATAATATCAATGATACTACCAAATTTCTGTATTTGACATTTTGAATTGAACAAATACATATTGTTTGTATTCAATAATTTAGGTGATATCATTTTGAATAATATATCAAATTTATTGCATTTTATACATGTTTCAGTAATTTTATTCTCTTCTTTATTTTCTTCTACATTCTCTTCTTTATTTTCTTCTACATTCTCTTCTTTATTTTCTTCTATATTCTCTTCTTTATTTTCTTCTACATTCTCTTCTTTATTTTCTTCTACATTCTCTTGCAATATATTATCTTCATGTTTTAATAAATCCTCTAGTATTTCTGCATTGTTAAATATTAAAGTGAAATTTACTTTCAAATGTGTATAATTGCTTTCATATGATTTCAAAGGAGTATTTTTAACATCCAATAATTGTTCCAAATATATTTTATAATCTTCTGTCCAGGTACCTATAGGTAATTCTGTTATTTGTACTTTTATTGGAGAAAGTTTCTGATAAACACCTTTACTCACGTATTTATTTCCTTGTTTGTATATAGAACCAGTAAACCCAGAATACCATGGTACTAATTCTTCTAATGAATTGTCATTAATACCATTATTTATATAATGTTTAATACAATGTATGATATCTTTTGGATTAAAACAAGGGATATTAGTACTAAAACCTGTACCAATTCCAACTGCACCATTCACGAGAACCATTGGTATTATAGGAATATAATATTCTGGTTCAATATACTGACCATCATCATTTCTATATGATAATATATGGTTGTCATTTTTTATATATATCTTGTTGTATATATTGTTAAGCATAGTATAGATATAACGAGGTTGTGAAGCGTCTTTACCACCTTGTACTCTTGAACCAAATTGTCCTTTTGGTAATAGTAAATTTATGTTATTAGAACCCACAAAATCTTGTGCAAGACCAACAATGGCACTTTGAAGTGAGTTTTCACCATGATGATAACTAGCATTTTCACTTACATAACCTGCTAATTGTGCTACTTTTATTTCTTTGTCGTATATTTTTTTTTTCAAACAAGCATAAAATATTTTTCTAAGTGATGTTTTGAAACCATCCATAACATTTGGAATAGATCTTTCTAAATCATAATTGGAGAAATGTTTCAATTCTTTATGAATAAAATCTTCATACAATACATTGGATGTGTTTATATCTAATATTTCTTGTTTGTTGTATGTTAATAACCATTTCTTTCTTTCATCTGCCTTCTTTTTATTAAATGCCAATTGAATACTTTCTTCTGAACTATCACCATTATATTTGTATTCAATAGTTTTTAAATTTTTGAAATATTCAATCGCTTCTTCTTCTGTGGATGTTCCAAGACCTTTATAATATTTAATAGTCCATCCATTCAAATTATTGGATAATTTCCAATTATCAAAATCTGTTAAATTATAAAATGATATTACATTATTTAATTTACTGGATTTTACAATAGGTGTCATCATACTGCTAATAAAATTAAATTGTTTTAATAATGATGGCCAAAGTGTATGAAATAAATTAAATATAAGTCCTTTAATATGACTACCATCAGTATCTTGATCAGTCATGATCATTATTTTACCATAACGTAATTCATCAATCGAATTATATGTTTTTCCACTTTCCAGACCTAATATTTTTTTCAAATTTGATATTTCTTCATTTTCTAATATTTTTTTGGAGTTCATTTCTTTCACATTCATCAATTTTCCTCTAAGAGGAAACACACCGTATGCATCTCTTCCTACTTTACTAATACCAGCAATTGCCATAGTTTTAGCTGAATCACCTTCTGTTAATATTAGAGTACACATTTTACTTTTGTCAGTACCCGCCCAATTTGCATCATCCAATTTTGCAATACCTTTTATAGTTTTTCTCTTTTTACCATCTGTTTTTTTCAGATCTTTATTAGTTTGCGATTGGTTCATTTCTAATATTTTTTCAACAATTCCAGATTTGTATAATTTATTGATAAATGCATCACTTATTTCTATTTTTGTTCCAAATTTAGAAATAGGAGTAGTTAGTGTTTCTTTTGTTTGACTATCAAAAGTTGGATTTACTATAGTTGATTTAACAAATAATATCAAATTTTCTTTTATTGTTTGTGGTTTGATAATTATATTTTTATTTTTTTTGGTGATCAAATCAGTTATTTTTTTTGTTATTTGTGTTAATACGTAATCAACATGTTTTCCACCTTTAATAGTCCATATACCATTAACAAATGATATCTGTTCAAATCCGTTATAATCGTTGTAAGATGCAATTATTTCCCAAGTGGTATTTTTATCATAAACTCGCATGTGTTCCAATTTAGAACCAAGATACAAATCCACATATTTCTCAAATGTTTTGCAATCTATTTTAATATCATTAAAATATACAGTTACCATATTAGTTGTTATAGCACACATATCATATACTCTTTTCTCCATTATTTTATACATATCATCACTTAATCTATCCATTTTGAATGCTTTATAATCAGGTAAGAAACGAATAACAGTATACGCTTTTTTTGAATATTTTGTAATTACTGGTTTATTGATGATAGTCATATTGTTTTCAAATTTCTGTACATATTTTAATTTTCTTCTGTGATCTATTGTTTCTATTTCAAACCAAGTGCTAAATATATTGCATGCTTTTGCACCTATACCATTTTGTCCACCAATTACACGTTCTTGTGTATCATCATAATTGGTAGAACTCAATAAATGTCCAAAAATCATTTCAGGTATATATATTTTTTCATCTGGATGTTCTATTATATCAATACCATCTCCATCATTAAATACTTCAATAATCCCTGTGTTTTTATCTATTTTCACTTTTATATTTCTAACAAATTGTATATCAGGATTAGCATTGTATTTAGATACAAGTCTAGTTTCATGATCACAAGCATTTACAAGAATTTCATCAAATATTTTGAAAAGGCCAGGTATATATTTTAATTTATGTTTTTCCATTTTCTTTTCTTCGTTATTGAATATCCATGTCTCTATTTCATCTTCTTCAATGGATCCAATATACATACCAGGACGATTTTTAACATGAGTTACGTGATCATATTTCACATAAATTTTAGATAGATCATTATTCATTTTATAATAGTTAATACGAAATAATTTATTTATGACTTTAAATAAATTATATTTTTAATTATATACCAACATTATTTATTTTATATATCAATCGATCTCCATTGCATCATTTCTATTTCTTTGTTGTATTGTTTGATTTAATCTTGCAATTTCTTGTTGATTTTGTTGTATTGTTTGATTTAATCTGGCAATTTCTTGTTGATTTTGTTGTATTGTTTGATTTAATCTGGCAATTTCTTGTTGATTTTGTTGTATATCTAGATTTAATCTTGCAATTTCTTGTTGGTTTTGTTGTATATCTAGATTTAATCTTGCAATTTCTTGTTGATTTTGTTGGATATCTTGTTTTAATCTTGCAATTTCTTGATCTTTAGTATTTATTTTATTTACATTATCATCTCTATATACAGTATTAATATATTTATAATATTCTGTTTTATCTAATATACCATTTGGCATAAACATATTTCTACTCATATAATATTTATTTATATTGTTGTCCATTACACAATCATTATTAATACATCCTGGTTGTTTGAATATAGGATCTATTTTACTATATAATTTACTAATTATATTATCAAAATTATTAAAAATATTATGGGTTGTAAATGTCATATCGTCTATATATTTATTTCTAACCCATCCTTCTTGACTCCTATCAAGAGGGTATAGTGAATTTTTAATCTCAAAGAGATTATAGATAAATTCAATTAATCTTTTAGATTTTAAAGTTAAATATGAAAAAACAGGTAAAGCTGCTACAGGTGCTACACCTCCTAGACCCATAATTTGTTGTTTTATTGTGTTATCATAAGGCATCAGTGTTGCAACTCCTCCTGCATTTTTCCAATATATTGGTATTTCATGAGTATTTATACGCATAATAGCACTTGATATATCATTAATAATATTACTTATCGCACGATGTCTTATATCTTTAATAATTCCAGTAACAGGATGAATGTTCTTCATTAATACAGGGAATAATGTACTATAAATATATGTACTTATAGTGAAAATATAATCTCTTATGTTGCTTTTATTATAAAAAGGATGAACAGAACCTTGTTTATTTTTTATTTCTGAATTGTTTGTACTATCACCATATATATATGATCTGTCAAAATCATATACTTTAATCATAAAAGGAAAATTAAAATCATATTTTTGATCTTCTATAAAATATGTAAAAATGTGATTTTCAGTAGTTAATCTATTGCTTGGATCGAATATATTGTCTATATTGATATTATTTTCTAATAATATATTACCCATATGCAAATCACAATTAACTATTTTTGTTAATTCAAGTGATTTTATTGCAATAGCATATTGAATATTAAATAATAAATATAATTGTCTTAGATTATTAAATATTTTTCTTTCTTCTGCATTGCCAATAGGAGCTTGGGCGGGTCTTGTAGCAACATTACCATTTATATATGGCCCTGGTCCGCCTCCTGCTACTAAAGGAGGATAACCACCAAATAGAGAAGGATCCCAATAGCGTATATTAGCTCTATCATCAATAATATTTAAATTGTCTACATATAAATCTGTTGAAGGTGATTTTTTAGTAAAGAAAATATTTCTTTCATTATCAATATCATGAGTATATGAAAGAATATCACCTGATGGTTTAACTGTATTAAAACTCTTTGTAATAAAATAACCAAATTTAAAATAATCATCAATCAATGTTGCATTTACATCCCCTGATAGAGGCACTGGACCACCAGGTGCAGGAAACGGAACATTATCATTAATTGATGGTCTTCCTTTTATATGAGTTGTACCATACTTTGTATTGTGCAATAATATTTTTATATTTCTACTGAAATTATTTCTAATATCCGCTCTTTGAACAGGAAGATTAAGAGCATTTACTAACTTATGTTCAAGAAAATTAATTATTTCTGTTCTATTATTTCTTAAACTTCCACCCATGGTTTCTACAAAAAAAGGGCAGATGTTATATTTAATCAATCTGTTTATTTTACCCAGATAAACACCATATTCGTAAATTAATGGATGTATATTGTTATCATAGACACTTGAAGGATTTGCAGGATCTACTAAATAATTAACTGTACTTGGTAAACCTGTTATAAATAATTTCATAAAATATTTAGTACCATTAATATTCAAGATATATATATCAGTTGTAGACGCACTATTTGCTTTCATTCCTTTAATATCTGTCACACAGTGTTTTAAAGCCTTCAAATCTGCATATGATGTTTCTTCTAATTGTGCACAAGGATAATCATCAGGATAATGAAAGTAGCGAGTATTTCCAATCAATGTATTTCCCATTATTATTCAGTTATATTATTTATTTATATAAATAATATAATAATTATAAAAAAAAATTCAAAAAAAATTAAAAAAAAATATACAATAACAGCAACAGTTTACAATACGGGGAAACCGAGAGCACCACCAGCGACTCTGACTATATTGTGATTGACAGCAACCAAGACAAGAGTGAAGGTTTGAGCACATGGGACACCTTGATAAGCATCAGGTCCAGGATTGTTAGGAAGTGAACCAGTGGCACCAGCAACAGCGGAAGCAGCAGTTGAAGGAGTAATTTGGAGTGAGACGTTGGTCAACTTACCAAAGTTAGTAGAACCCATAGGATTAACACTCATAACATCCAAACTGTATGAATACATGTGATAACCAGTTTCATTAGGAATAGAAACGGCATTATAGAAAGGATTAACCAATGAGAAGTAATCAGCACCCATGTTACTCAAACGTTGAGTATTTTCGTATAACAAGGAAGCAGTATTGACAGGATCAACAGCATAGTTAACTGAAGTTTGTAAACCACTATCAGTAGGAATAGGCATAGCACAGGTATAGTTAGACCATTCAGCAGAGTTAGTGGTGTTACGAACAGCAAAGAATAAACACTTGACAGCGTGTGACAAACGAATATCTTGTGACAACAATGAGTTAGAAGTAGGATTGAAGGTGATAGTAGGAACAGTTTGGACTTGTTCAATAAGGATATCACGAGGAGCTTGACCCATTTGCTTACGTTCATTGTTAGAAACAATAGCATATTCAGCCCAAACATCAACTTGTGACAAAGTAGGAACAGTGACCAAATCACCAGCAGTAACAGGAACTGAAACACCAGATGAAAGGTTATCCAAAATAAGAACATCAGTATAATCACGGAAGTTGAAGTTCAAACGCATTTCGTTATAAGGTAAAGCAGCAGTAGGAAGAGCAACACCAGAATCACGAGAATGAGCCAAAGGTAATGGCAAGTTCAAAGTAACTTGAGGAAGAGAAGTTTTAGAGTTAACAGTGCAAGGATCAGTTAAATCAGGGATGTTACCAATCATGTTATTGTAACCGTTACGCTTACCAGCAGGAATAGCAAATTGTGACCAGAAATCCAAATAATAGTTATCAAAACGCATTTCAGTCAAATCGTTAAATGAAATAGAAGCTTCACGAATTAAAGCGTGCATTAAATTACGAGTATAACGAACTGAACCATTCTCACCAAAACGATTGTTACCTGACAATACAACAGCAGGGAAAGTAATACGTAAGAAAGCTCTCAACAAATAATCACCAGCACGTGAAATATTGGCTGACCATTGTTGGTTAAAGTTAGGAACACCGTTACTCTTACTCAAGACAACTGGAACAACAGTGAACCAGGTAGCCTTACGAACTTTACGGACAAAGTATGAAACGGCTTGTTCACCACCGTACATATACTTTTCCAATTCATCATATGTTGCAAGATCAATGAATCCCGACGTGAGGTTTGAAGAACTAGTAGTAGCTGACATTTTATATATATGACAAGAAAAAAAATTTAAATTTGGTGTTTTATATTATGTAATTATATTTTTAATATTGAATTTTGATTTTTTTAAAAAATCAAAATAATTTTATTTAACACTATTATATATATTTGTTAATTGTACATTTATGTTTTCAATCATAATTATCATAAAATAAATTTATAATATGTAATGTTTTTTCATTTATATTTTTTTCATTTGACCAATATTCTATTTGTTTATATAAAACCTTTAATCTCTTTTCAAAATCCTTTTTATTTCTTACAATCAATAATCCTTTATTATCACATTTAAAACATCCTGGTACATTTTCATTTTTATTGTTTGTATAATTATCTGGATTAAATCTTATTAATACTATTGGTCTATGATTAAAATCTTGTGAAATTTGCATAGTTCTTTTATTTTCACAATTGTAATTTCTGTGTTGGTTTTCGTCAACTTCTATTACTAAAATATTAAATCCAAAATCAACCACTAAATCTGGTCTTCTATTTGAACAACCATCTTGGATTTTTTTATCGGAAATCCATGTGAACTCTGAAAATTTATTTTTAATACTATCCACAATATGTTTTTCTTTTGTTTTGTAATTATATGATAATTGAACATCTGGAAATAAGTGTATATAACAAAATAAACAATAACCATCATATTTCTTATTACCACCAACCATACAATTATTAAATCTACATCTCGGATTTTTTAAATCTATCATATTATCTTTTTTATGTTTCGTGCAATATAACCATTTATTTTCGCCTTCATAATTATAACTTGCATATATATCACAATCTTGGTGTATACATATATAATGTCTAAGATCAATCATTCCTTCTTCTTTATGATTTGTACATCTTATTTTAGTTTTCATATCAGGAAAATTATAACTGGCTGTAATATTACAGTGTTCAATATCACATGTCTGTTTTATTTTACATTCCATATTATCGAGTTTATGATATTTACAATAAAGTGGTTTATCTTCATTTTCTAAATTATACAATGCATAATATTTACAACCTTCATTTTTACATAAATTACTCAAATTAACTAAATCAATCATATTTTCAAATTTATGTTTTTTACAATATATTGGTTGTGTTTCTATTTCATAGTTATACAATGCCCATTTTTCACAATTATTCTCAAAGATACATTTACCTTTTCTTTCTTTATTTTTTTCATATATTACATTCTTACATTCATCACAATTTCTCTTATCGTATTTTATATCATTCAATACTATTTCCATTATGTTTTCACAATGTTCATTATAACATTTAAAATTGTATTTATTTCCTGAACTTTTAAACACTTGTCTTGGTAATATTATTTTTTCTTTATCTTTATTTTCTCCCCAATATTTTGACATGTTATGTGATGCAAAACTTTTATTAAAACATAACTGACAACTATCATCTTCACATAATATCTTATTTGCACAATAAGAACACTTTCTATTTAAATTTGTAACATTACTTAACTTTACATTGTAACTATGACCACATCCTTTGTCGCATTTTAAATAATAGTTTTTATTTGAACTTTTTGTAACCATTAATGGTGAGATTTGGTTACCTTCTTCATCTACATTTTTATTATTATCCCAATATTTACTTTGTTCTGTACTTGCAAAACTCTTTTCAAAACATTTTTTGCAGTTTTCATTTCCACATATTTTTAAACCTGAACAATAACAACACCAGGTTCCTCCTGTAACAACATTTAATATTTTTGATTCGAATGTATGTCCACAATCTTGTTTATCACAATTAAATAAATAAGTTTTACCAGATTTAAGAGGTATAAATCTGGGATGTTCATTATTTTGATTAGAAAAATATTTTGATTTGTTAAATGATAAAAATGAACTTTCGTAGCAAGATCTACAGTATAAGTTGTCACATTTTTTATTTTTATTTCCTTTACATTTTATTTCTACTAATTTATTTTCAATGCATTCTTTACAGTGTTTAATAAAATTATCATTGTAATATGTTTCATAAATTAAATTACAATTTAAACATTTATTTTGAAACATTTTAATTTATTTTAAAAACTTTTAAAGTTATATTTATTCAAATTGTTGAAAGTCATTTTTTTATATTTATTAAATCATTTAAAAAATAATTTAATAAAAAATGTTATATAATTTAAATGTAAAAGAGGTTCCTTATTACTTGCATTATAATAAAGTAACATCCGGATATAGAAAAGGTGGAACTTATAAAGAATGTTTTTATAGCATGTTTACTATGTTTCATAATGAAACAGTGAATGCATTTACAAGTCTATTTAATTGTTTTATTACTATATATAGTTTGATATATGGTTATTATAACAATTTTGATCTATTTCCTCTTTTTGTATGGTTTTTTGGAATCACATTAAACTCTTTAATGTCATTTGGATTTCATACATTCTCTCCTGTAAGTAAAAAAACGTTTTATATATGGAGAAATTTAGATGTACTTACTATTTATTTTTCAGGTGTATGTCAATGTGTTTGTTTTAGTATATTATGTTTACCTTTTTATCTATTAGTTTATAATTTTTTATATTTATTTATTTTAATTTGTTTTTCTGTTTATAAATTTATTAAATTAAATCCTGAAAAACATATTAATGTCAATGAACAAAGTTATATATTGTTTTTATATTTTATTTCTGTATTTTTTTCTTTAATATATCATAATTTATATAATTATTCTAGTTTACAATGTTATTTCTATGTTTATAATATATTAATTGTATCATTGTTAACATGTATAACATATAGTTTAAGAATACCAGAAGTATTTTTTAAAAAAGGTACTTTTAATAAAATAGGTACTTCGCACAATATAATGCATGTAGGCCTTATATTATATTATTATTACCAGTTTATGTTTATAAAGGAATATTATTTATTTATAAATGATTAAAATGATTAAAATAATTAAAAATAACAAAGGATAATAACTTTTTAAAATAAAATTATAATTTATTTTTACTTAATAAAAATAAATTATGAAAAAATCATATAACAGATATAAAAAATATGATTTTAGTAAAAAATCAAAAAACGATATAAATCCAAATGTAAATTCTTATAATTCAAAATCAAAAAGTTTTATACAAATAATAAAAGAATGGATAATAAAAATATATAATTTTTTATTATATCATTGGACATATAACCGTCTTCAATTTTTACTTGTATTGAGTTTATTATTTATTATTGGTTATTATATATATGTTAATTATTTTAAAGGTGATGATGACGATAGTAATAAAGAAGAAGAAAATGAATATTTAAATAATTTTGTCAAAACAACAAAAACTGTTAAAAAAAGAAAAACAATACCTAAAAAACATGAAACTCGTTGTAGAGTTATAATGGAAAATTTATTCAAGGCACCTTTTATATCCGTAAGACCTGATTTTCTTAAATATGATAGAACAGGAAAAAATTTAGAATTAGATGTGTATAATGCTGATTTAAATCTTGCTTTAGAATATGATGGTGTTCATCATAGAAAATTTACTGAATTCTTTCATAAATCAGAACAAGACTTTCTTGATCAACAAGAAAGAGATAGATATAAAGAAGAAAAATGTAAAGAATTAGGTATAACTTTGATAAGAGTACCAGATACTGTAAAATATGAAGATTTAGAAGAATACATTAAAGGAGAATTAGATAAAAGAGGAATTGTTTATTTTTAAATATTTTAAATATTTTAAATATTTTTATAAATTGCAACAACATTAAAAATAAATAATAATGTATATGTTATTATATCAATTATTAATTCAGTATAATATGTAAATTTATTTTCATACATAATAAAATATAAAAAAATTAAATTACATAAAAATCTTAATGGAACATAAGTGTATACATGTAATTTATAATTTATAAATTTAAAATAATTTAAATTATAAAATATACTTGATGATTCCATTAAAAAAACCATTAAATAAAAGTTATATACATCATAATTGAAAATATATTTATTTATAAATAAATTACAAGCACATATATGATGTATTACATAAGCATTTATTTTTTTATTTTCATATAATATTTTTATAGTATCAATTGTGTAATATAATATAGAATTTAATAAACCAAATTCTAATATTTTATGTGCAAAATAATTATTATAAAATATTAATTTTATAAATGTGCATATTGTAATAATACTACAATTGTAAATAGAAGAATATATATTATTATACAAATATATATTTGTTATTATTGGTAAAATTAAATCTAAATTCATTCTATATAAATTTTATATATAATAATTATTTAAATTGATAATATTTTATTGATCCAAAGCACGAGCACTCTTAAAAGGATTAACATCATAAATACTCATACCATTAGCAACACTTCCAAATTTCAAACTATCAAATGTATCAGTGCCACTACCATAAGCAAGATTAGGAGATGTCATTGCTTGTGAATTTAATTTAGTAATATTTTGTAAAGCAGATTGAGTTTGAAGAGCACGTTGCGGGTTAGTAGTAAGATCTCTATCTTTTTGATAAATAGCATCTTGTACATCAGTGTATTCTGAAATATCGTTGTAATAACCAAAGTAACCCTTGATAAGATCGATTGATGGAACAGTTGCGACATCGAACCATCCAGTCTTAATAGGTTGAATATTCAAATCACCACGGATACGATCACCAATGTTATGATTTCTAGTTTTTAATGGAGCAAATAAAGTACGAGTATACATAAAATTCTCAGGATCAGAAGGATCTCTCATAAGAGGAGTACGTAAATCAGGTACAGGTAACAAATCTTTAGGATTAGTATAATCTAATGTATTTGGTTTTTGTGCAGATAATGTTTCTGAATATTTTTGTTCCCAATCTTTTCTTGCATTTGTTTGTCCTCCTATAGTATTTGCATCCATTCCTAAATATGCAAATTCACCTTTTACTCTTTCAAAATCACTACCTGGTCTTGATACAGATGAAGCTTGTGACAAAGCATCTAATGGTGAAACAGATAATTTATGATCATAACTAACATTACCAACATATTGACCAGCATCATTCATACCAGCAACATATTGACCATCAACAACTGCACCTTGAGTTTGATCACCAAACGCACCGGGTGCATTAGAAATACTTGTAGAATTTACTACATTAGGAGCAGCAAGATTTGCACCATTAGGAGATTGTCCTCTGATAACATTGGCACTTGCATTCCAATCAGATCTATTTTGTGGATTGTTTGGGTCTAATGCGGTATTAAAAGAGGGTCTGTTCATAAATTGTAGAGGAGAACCAGAACCAGTAGAACTTAAAACAGAATCGGTATAACCTTCTCTGTTCTTTTGTGAAGTACTACAATACCAGTAAATAATTACGGCTGCTAAAATTACTAGTACTATTAAATTTGTATCTTGTTTATTTGACATTTTATTAATATAAATGAAAAAAAATTATTTTTATAGATATTAACTATAAGAAATAAAAAAAATAATTATTAAAAAATATGAAACCAAAAATTACTCAAATATTATATTGTATTTTTTATTAATAAATTAGTAAATTCTTGATTATACATATTTAAAAAGACGATGTTGTTTCCTAAAAAAATCAATAAATCCAATTTATTATATATCATAATTATTGTGATTATTCTTTTATCAACTGTTAGATATTTTAATAAACAAGAACGCTATCATAACGAAGAACCTATTATTGCAAGATTAAAATTTGACTGTTCCAAATTAGATGACAGAATAAAAAATGTTGATTTTTATCCTGCTGACGAATCGTACACAGAAGATAAAAAAAGAATATATTTATGTCTACGTGATGAGAATGATAAATATTATGATTATAATATGTTAATGTATGTTGCTATACATGAATGTGCACATGCTCTTACTGATGTTATTGATCCAGAACATAAAACAAATGAATTTAAATCAATGTTCCAATCCTTATTACAAAAAGCCGAGAAGTTGGGTTTATATGATCCATCAAAAGAAATAATTGAAAATTATTGTAAAGTGAAAAAAAATAAAATTATTCATTCGTTGATTTAAATTAATTATAACTGATCTTTATTACTATTGTCTTTTAATAAACTCATTTCAAATTGTTTGTTTTTGTCTCTTAATTTATCAATTTGTTCAGATGTAATTTTATAATTGGTGAGATACATAATAATTGCATCACACAATTCATCATCATTTTTATAATCTATGCATGTCTCATCTAATAATACTTTTCTGAATACTCCCAATGTATATTCATCTTTTATTAAATTCAATTTATAATTATTGCATTTTCTAACATGATCTTTTGATCCTCCATGTGTTAAATGAAAATAGTGTGTATCACACATATAATCACATAATTCACAATAATAATATGTTTTTGGCATTGTGTTATAAATCTTTATTTCTTTATATATTAGTGTTATATTTAAAATGATTTAAACATATTTATAATATAAATTATAAAATGTCTGTGGTTAATTCATTTTTTACTATATATACAGGTCTTTTTTTAACTTTATGTTCATATGGATTAGATTATGAATTTAAAATTTTACATAACAAAATAGATTATTTAACACAAGAAACTATTCAATTGAAGAATTTATATAATGCCAATATAATAAATAATCCTAATGTAACAAATAAAGATATAATAGATAATAAATTATTAGATAAATATAAAATTTAATATGATAAAGACTTTTATTAAAACAATCTAAAAGTTATTTTATATAGAAATAAATTATATAAAATAAAAAATATAATAAATATTGAGAATATGTGTGGTATATTTTTTGCTTTGAATAAACAATCATCACATTATATTAATGGTGAATTGAATATATTTGAAACTGCATTCAATCTGTTAAATAAGAGAGGACCAGATACATCTTCTTTCATTGTCAAAGATAATAAATTATTTGGTTTTAAAAGATTAGCCATAAACGATTTATCACCTGAAGGAAATCAACCTTTTTTTTCCCCTTTATCCAATGATCCAAATGAATATAAAATATTAAGTATGTGCAATGGTGAACTATATAATCACTCTGTTATGGAATCGAAATACAAATTAACAATGAAATCACATTCTGATTGTGAATGTATTATTCCTTTATACAAATTATTTACACATACACAAAATAGAATTGAGAGAAAATTATCTCAGCTTTTCAATGAGATAGATGGTGTATTTGCAATGGTGATAGATGATATAGAAAGAAATAAAATTATAGTGGCCAGAGATCGTATTGGTGTTAAACCGTTATTCATATACAATAATGATAAATATTTTATAGTCAGTTCTGAAGCAAAAACAATAGATTATATTCTTCAACATGTTTCATCCAGTGAATATTTAAATAAGACAAATATTGTTCAGTTACCACCGCGTTCATTTGGTATATATAATATTAATACTAATACATTTGACATAACAGAATATTTCAATATTAATAACTTTCTGATACCACATACAGAATACGTAGACAAAGATAATCTTTTGTATAATTACAATGAAAAGTTGAATATTCATATCAACAATGTACATAATTTATTGTATAGAGCTGTTTACAAACGTTTATTAAGTGATAGACCAATAGGATGTTTACTTTCAGGTGGGGTAGACAGTTCAATTATTGCTTCAGTATTATCAAATATATACAAAAGACAAGGTAAAAAAATAAAAACATTCTCTATTGGTTTTCCGGATTCAACTGATCTTAAATATGCAAGAATTGTTGCAGATCATATACAAAGTGATCATCATGAATATATAATACAATATGAAGATGCTCTCAAAGTAATACCTGAAGTCATAAATACAATTGAAACTTATGATATAACAACTATTCGAGCTAGTACCCCTATGTATTTATTATGCAAATGGATAAAAGAGAATTATGACGAAACAGTAATATTTAGTGGTGAAGGGTCAGATGAAGTATTTGGTGGTTATTTGTATTTTCACAATGCACCTGATAGTTTTGAATTGCATAGAGAAACTATAAGATTGGTTTCTAATTTGCATGTCTATGATGTATTAAGAGCTGATAGATGTACATCTGGTAATAGTCTTGAATTAAGAGAACCGTTTCTTGACCGAGATTTGGTTAATTATGTATGTGATACACTTGGTTATTATAAACAACCGTTGGAAGGATATGAGAAATATTTATTGAGAAAGGCATTCAAGGGATATTTACCAAGTAGTGTGTTATGGAGAAAGAAAGCAGCATTTAGTGATGCTGTGAGTGGAAGTGAAAAACCATGGTATAAGTATATACAAGAGTATTGTGAAACGTTGATATCTGATGAAGAATTAGATACAGTAAATAGAAATAAAGATGATAATGAAATAAAATTCACAAAGGAATCGTTATGGTATTATAATACATTCAAGAATAAATTTCCTTGTTATGATTTAAATGTGCAATACTGGTTGCCCAAATGGTGCAATACAACTGATCCAAGTGCAACAACAATAAATAACGTGTATAATAAAAAAGATCATGAATAAATATTGTGTATTAAATTTATTTTTATTTTACAAAAATAAATTTATCATTTTATAAATATAATATAAAATACAAATAACATATAAACATATCAAAACAATGGAAGGAGATAAAATAAGTACGTTACCAACAAATGAAAATGAAAAATTACAAGAACCTGAACAACATTTATTAGATATCTTACTTCAAGATAAAAAGGAAGATATTAAAGAAATAAAAAATGTATCTTTTGCATTCAAAGAAGCTATATTAGGAGGTTTATTATTTTTACTATTATCACATTCTTCGTTTGATAATATTGTGAGAATGAGTGGATGTAAATCTGAATTGACAGTTTTACTTGTCAAATTTGCAATATTTGTTATATTGTATTTCATTTTACAAAATAAATTTATTAATGTGAAAAAAAATTAAAAAACAAATTTATATTGATTATATAATAAAAAATGTGCAAACAATTGATCATTGAAGCTACTATTGTTGGTCTTGCCACTATTCTTGTTGGTGTTTGTGTTCAAGAATTATTGAAGAAAACAACTCTCAAAGTACAATGTGAAACTCCTTGTGATTGGAATAAGAATTATATTAAAGAAATTAGTCTTTTTATCACTGGTTTCATGTTGCATGTTTTATTTGAAATAATGGGTGCTAATAGCTGGTATGTTAAACATGGTAGCGCTGCTTTATCATTAAAAGGAACAAGATAAATTAAAATATATTTTTTTATTATGTATATTATAAAGAATAACAAATAATAAAAAAGAAATGAAAGAATGCACATATCATTTTGGAGTACCATGTAATGCTATATGGTTAAGTCATATACTGATGGGTATATTATTTACTTATATTGGGTATTTGATAATAGAAGGTAAAAAAGTAGATAAATGGTTAGCAATTACACTGATCGTAATAGGTGTAATTGCTGCTCTTTATCATTCTCATTTATGGTACAATAAAAAAAATGAATGAATAAATAAGTGAAATGTTTTATATTTATAATATAATAAAGAAATGAATGATACTTTGGATAATGAGAATAAACAAGAAGAAATACCTAATTATTTGAAAGATGAATATATCACAAAATACGTTATTGGAAGAAATCATCAAGAATGCATTATGAATTTATTTAAATTGCATACTGAAAGTGTAAATGCGTGGACTATGATATTATCATATATATCAGTATTATTGATAGTTATATATATATTTATACGTACACAATTCAATAAATTATATTCTTTTGTTTTTATACTTCATTTAATGGCACATACAATACATACTCCTTTTTCTGTTGGATATCATACATTTAGAACAATTAACAAAGATGAATTTGTTAAATGGAGAAAATATGACATATACACAATATTCTTGAGATGTATCATTATGACATTTACTTTATCATTCTTCACTTATCATAATTTTTTGTATGTATTGTTAAACACATCTATAACATTAACACTCGTGTATTATGCATTATTGAAATTCAAAGAAAGTGAAGATAAACACGAACCACTTAATAAATATCAACAAGGATTATTGATTGGAAGTGTTGCCGTTACATCATCTATTCCAATATTTTATAAGATTATTACATCTATAATAACAAGAAATTATACAGCATCATTTAAAATAGCATTTATTGGTGTTATTTTCTGGATTCTCGGTTTTATATGTTATTCTTTTCAAATACCTGACAGATTTTTTCCAAAAGGTTTTTTCAATGAATTTGGAAATTCTCATAATATTATGCATTTTGCTTTTATAATAAGCAGTATTTGTGAAATATTATATGTATATATAAATGCAAAAGAAGGCAATTATATAAAATCATTTAAATGATACAAGATATAAAAGGTATCATACATAAAATTAAAACAAAATGAGTATCACTGATGTAACAGAATTAACAGTTTTTAATGAACTTTTAACTACACATGAATATGTAATAGTAAAATTTTCAGCAGAATGGTGTTCTCCCTGTAAAAGAATTCATCCATTATATGAACAATATTCTCAAGATAATAAATATTCTTCCATTTGTTTTGTTCATGTTGATGTTGATCATTCTCGAGATATTTGTGATAAATGTAAAATCACAGCTATGCCAACATTTATTCTTTTCAAGAATAACAATGAAGAAAAACGGTTTACAGGTCCAAAATCAGAAACACTATTAGAAGTATTAAATTCATGTGTTAATAGTCAATAATTATGCATATATTATGTCATTTAAAAAAATATTTTATAATAAACATTTATTATAAAATGAATATTGATATTATAGATTTTTTTGAAAAGATACCAAAGAAAAAAACAGATATTGTATTTTTTGATATTGATGATACTTTACTTCAACCATATAACAATAATAAACCAATAAAACATGTTGTAAATTTTTATAACTATTTGGTGAAATATGGTTATAATGTTGCAATTATCACTGCACGTCCTGATTTTGAACAGAATTTACAACATACACTGGATGATTTAAAAAGTATTGGTATTGTCAATAATTATAAATTTTTAATGTTACGTCCTTCCAATGAAATAGATATAAAACTATTCAAAATAAAAGCCAGAAAACAAATATTAGATAAAGGATATACTTCTTTGATGTCTATTGGTGATAATTATTGGGATATGGGTCAATATGGAGGTATAGGTATCATTGTTTTACCAGAAGAAGAATTTGATTTTTAACAATAATTAAAAATCTTAAAAACTATTTTATATATAAGAAATAAATGTTATTATTCAATGATCTGAAAAATATATCAAATAATAAAGTGGAGACAGTATTATATACTAATTTACAGTGGAAAGACTATAAATTAAAAAAAACATTTGAAGATAGAAAACATGAATGTGATACAATATTGAATAAATATCCAGATAAAATACCAGTGATTATTAATGAATGTAGTGTAGAATTGAGAGAAAGAATTAAACGTAAAATGTTGATACAAAAAGATATGACAGTTGGACAATATATGCATTCAGTGAGAACTAAATTTAATTTAAAATCAGAAGATGCAGTGTTAATGTTTGTAAATGGATCATTTCCGTCTTCAAGTACTTTAATGAGCTATTTATATGATAAATATAAAGACAAAGATGGATTTTTGTATATATCGATATTGAAAGAGAATGTATTTGGTTGATCCTTTGATCATCAATTATACATGACAGCGTTATCTATATTAATTTTATATGGTCTGTGTGTTACTAAGATTATATCTTTTCTCATATCATTCAAATATAATTGATATTTATCAAAGTATTCTTCTACATAGAAGAATGATGGAATTGAGTTTATATTTTTTATATAATGAATATAATTTATATTGCTTGTCATGTTATATAAAATGGATATAACAAGTATATAAATAGAAAAATTATAAATGTATTGCAACATTTTTAATTGTTTGATATTATAGATTTTTATTTTTATTAACAAATAAAAATCAATTTTTACATATATATACAATATTATTTTATTATTTTGAATAATCATCTCTTTTTAATAATGGTATATATAATTGATCTGTAATTATATTATCATCATTTTCAGGTTCTTTAATTTCATTTATAGTTGTATTCAAGATATTTCCAAATATATTACAATCAAACTCAACCATTTTTTGTATAAATGTGACAGTGTTATTATAATCAGTGTTTATAGTTAGATTGTCACAGAATGTTGAAATAGATGCATCCATGATGTATTGTGAATGATATATATCATTATTCTGGTTATTTATAAATGTTAAAATTGTTGGTCTATATATATCATAATTCAATTGTTTTAATATTTCTAAAATATCTAAATGTATTTCATCAATATCAATATTTAAAAATTCTATAAAGTAAATAATATCGATATCACTCAACAAATAACGACTTGCAATATAATAACATTCAAGTAAGGTTTTTGTATACATATATTGCAATGTAGAAGAATTGTCATTTGTCAATATTTTTTTGCTAATGAGACGATCAAATAATAAGAGACCAAGTGGCAAATACTGATTATCATTAGGATCACTGTATTCATCTATATTCATAAATTTATACAATTGATCTATTGAATATTTTCGATAATCTATGTTTATAACATCTTTATTTATTGTATTTATATATTGAATATTGTTATTAACAAGTGGTATTGGTTCAAATAGCAATTCACTATACAAATTATTATCTTTATAAAGATCTGAATATTTATTGATATAATAATTTATATATATTGATAAATTATAAATGTTTATTCTTTCATGAATTGTTTTATTTAACATTAATTGCAAAATATTTGCAATATTCTTTACAAAGACATTCTCAATATCATAACCACTGTTTTTTAATAATTTATATATATCAAGTGTTTTCATACAATGAAAATAACGACTAAGAAATTCTTTCTCATTTATTTTCAATCCCTTTTTATACAATTTTTCAATGATGTTTGTTTTTGTAAGAAATTCCAACATTGTAATAGCAATACTCCACACATCATTAAATTGTCCATATATATCCTTCACTGTTTTTCTATATTTATTATTCATTTTAATGAACAATTCAGGTGGTCTATAATGCAATGTTGAAGTGTGATCCATTGTATTATTATATTCTAAATTTATCCCACCAAAATCACATATTTTTAATGTGGATGTTTTTAAATATTCTTTTATATTTTCAGCATTTGATTTCCAATTATTGTCTAATAAATCACTATTACCAAACAATAGTATATTCTCTGGTTTTATATCACCATGTGAAATAAAATTTGAATGTATATAAGATATCCCATTGACAATATGTTTAAGTAAAGGATAAAAAAATACCAAACGATCAGTATTTGACAATTTAGAATGTATCAGCTCATTGAAACTAAAATCTGCAATATTCATATTCATCACATATTTTGAATTTACTAATTCATATTTTTCATGTACAAAGACATTTGTACATTTCACAATATTATAATGATTTAAACAATGATATCCAAGAGATATTTCTTTTAAATTTTGTCCTATTAAATTACCTTCTCTATCAAATACATTTGTTAGTTTCACAGCAAATGTATGATTATCGTTTGTTACTTTATACACTTTACCAAAACCACCTTGTCCAATCAAAGTGCCTTTTCCTGTAGTGTTCTCAGATATAGGTATTGTTTTGTATTTTATATGTTCAGTATCAGTCATTGTAAAGAGCTTTAGTTTATTGTTTTGTATTATAATCGTCTTAATAAAAATATCATTTTTTTAAAAATAAAAATTAAAGAAATATAATTTATGTTATATTTATAATAAATGTCTATTCAATATAGAGAACGTACTTTACCATTTGATGTTTTTAATGCTGATTATACACAAATGAATGATTATCATCATTCTTTTAATGTCGCTCCTAAAACATCCTTGTTGAGATTTACTATATCTCCTGGACAACATGTATTTAATAATTTAGATTATTCCAATACAATGTTAAATGATCCTCGTTATATGCCATTAGAACAATCAATATTTCTTGCATATGATCCAAGAATAAAATATTTGCAAGGATTGAAACACGTAAAACAACAAAATGATTATATTGATTACCAAAATAAAAATAAAATACCAATTCAATACAAGGCATATTATTAATCACTCTTGTTCACTCTTGTTCACTCTTGTTCACTCTTATTCACTCTTGTTCACTCTTGTTCACTCTTGTTCACTCTTGTTCACTCTTGTTCACTCTTGTCCACTCTTGTTCACTCTTGTTCACTCTTGTTCACTCTTGTTCACTCTTGTCCACTCTTGTTCACTCTTGTTCACTCTTGTTCACTCTTGTTCACTCTTGTCAAGTTCTCTTATCATATCATACAATATCAATATAGTTTGTTTCATATCATAAATATATACATCTTTATTTATATATATATTAATAATGTTATTGAGATATTGTTGACCTAATATAAATTGATATTGTTTGTATTCTTTATTAAGTTCATTTATTATGTATCTCTCATAAATATTATAATATAAATACAATTTATCTATTATAAATTTTATATGGTATATCATTTCTACGTTTTTTAACTCCAACATATCCATAAACTCTTCAATGTTTGCGAATTGATCACAATATTTTAACAATTTATCAATATGTTCTTTCATTTGTTGTTCTTCTGTTGTTATATTATATCTGGTTATATCATAATGAATATCTATTTCATACTCAAAAATATTGTTCATGTTGTTGTTGATATTATAGACTTAATATATAATATATTTAAATATATATTACAATATAACAAATATCATAAATAATAATTATCATGAGAGTGTTATCAGTTGATATTGGCGTGCATAATACTGCATTTTATATTGAAGAGTTTAATGAAAATGATATAAAAGAAGTGATAAACAAACACAAATTAAATAAAACAGAAAAGCGTTATGATCAGAATGGTATTGTAATTGGAAATTATAAAAAGATAGTGGAAGAAATATGTCAAATAGGTGATTGTGTGTATGTTGAAAAATTTAATTTATCCAATAAAAAAGGTGCATTTTTTGATTTGCAAACATTTATTAATTTCACTTACTTTCTAGATACGAATAAAACAATGATGGATACAGTTGATATAATTGTAATAGAACAACAATTAAAAACAAATCCAATGGCACAAAGAGTTGAACAACATTGCATTTCATGGTTTACTTTTAATTATCTTGATTCCAAAGATATTATTGTATTCCCATCTAGAAATAAATATATAATGCTTGGATTGCCAAAAAATGTATTTGATGAAAAGAAAAAAATAGTAAGAAAAATAACTAAAAATGAAAGAAAAAAATGGGCATGTGATTATACATTGTCAATACTTACAAATAAACAAATAAATAATAAAGAAGGAGTAATAAATTCCAAGAAACTAGTAGAATATATATTTGAGAAAAATTCGGATAAAAAAGATGATATCAGTGACACAATTTGTCAATTAAATGCATTCAAAATAAAAAAATATTTAGATAAAAAGAACAAATAGAAGCATAATTTATATTGAATTTAACCGTTTTTTTATAATAAATATTATAAAAAAATTATATTAAACAATACACTTACATATAATTAGGAATATTCCCTATAAACCTAATAGTTTAATTAGAACGAGAACGACGAGAACGAGAACGACGAGAACGACGAGAACCACGACGAGAACGTTTAGACTTCTTTTGTGACTTCTTGTGTGACTTCTTGTGTGAACGACGAGAACGTCTAGAACGCTTCACTGAACGACGAGAACGCTTAGACTTCTTATGAGATTTCTTGTGTGACTTTGATTTCTTGTGAGCCTTTTTCAAGGATTTTTGACACATAGCCAACATTTCATTAACTCTTTTATTGAGAGAACGTTTTACAGAACGACGAGCCATTTCTTTTTATTATATGTAATAGATAAAAAAAAATTTTTTTTTTAATTAAATTCATTTAAAAATGTCCATATGTATTTTTTTACCATTTTTTATATAAACAAATGAATTTATAATTCATTTAAAATATCCATAAAATAATATACATATATAAATATTCATTAAATAATACAATAATGTCAAATCATACCATTTCTTCAACTATTAAAACAGATAATTTTAATAATTTTGATTGGATAAGATTACCTGTTGAACATGATTATATAACAATTATATTTTGTCTCAAAGATCATAATAACATCGACTATTCAAAAGATATTATAGATAATATAAATAACAGCAATGTAAGAAAAGCATTTAAATACATATTAAATATTATGCCTTATCAGTGTATTATTGATGTTGATAAATATGAGAATTATATGATATTCAAGGAGAATAAACACGTTATTGAGAATGACAGAACTACTGATATCGATAATATAAACAAAATAACTGAAAGTAAAGTGAATGTTGAACATTTAAGAAAGATACTTGATAGAAAAACTTTCATATTTAATTGTACAAAAGAACAAAATATAAATGATGTGACAAATGATATAAATAAAATATTTAATTTGAGTATATGTGAATATTTTCATGAAACACATAAAATATATATTGGAGAATTGAATAATATACCAAAGTCTGTGTTGTCAATATCAGATTATGTATTCTTTGATGATTATAATACATTGAATGAATATTTAACAATGTTCTTTCATAATATTCGCATAACTAATTCTAATTCTGATTTATATTTGCTTGATAAATGTAATAATGAATATTATCAGTTGTATAATTTCACAAAACATATACAAAATTCTTTATAAAACAAGAATTATTATATAAATTTAATCATTTTATCATCTTCAAAATATTGATAACATTTCTCTATATAATCTGTATTTGGTCTTTCTGATATTCTTTCAAATGTACTTTTCTCTTCCAATGACATTGATGTACACTGAAATGTTGATTTATTATTATCAATTGATATTGTATCAATGTTGAAATATAAATCTGATAATGTATGAATAGAAAATAACGTTTCGGATGAAGTTTCATTAGATAAATTTTGATATTTTTCTATTGAATATCTATTTTTTCGCCAATGAGAACTCCAATCTTTTATGCGTTTAAGATAATTAGAATTGCATACAATATTAACTTTCTCGTTTGTAATAATACTTTTTATTGAATTTATATTGTTACAAGCATAAAAAAATGCATGCAATAATATTCGATTATTATAGAATATATCATAAGGATAACTAGGTATTTCATTACAGATGTTATATTGAAGTGCATGATATTCAACTATTTTATATTCTAATTCTTGTTCAATTAATTTATCAATATTATTGATAATATAATTAAAATCATGCATAATTATATTCTTTGTAACTATTATATAAGTTGTGATCCTTGTGTTATTAGTTTTTTCTGGTATCTCTTTTATCTCTGTTTTATCTTCATTATTATATTCATTTATGTCATCTTCATTGATATCATTAGGTTTATTGGGTTTGTTCAACAATAAATATATATAATATTTATTTTGATTATTTTTAGATCTAAAAAATTGTGACATTCTATATCAATAAAATATTTATAATAAATACATTCTTTAATTCCATTTCAAAATACAAAATGAAGTATTAAAATATTTATTTTTCATATTGTATAATATTGTTTTTCTCAAAAAATGTTTGTATAATCTTACAAATATCTTTTTTATCTCTTTTATCTTTTTTCTTGTCATTTGTTGTAAACCAATAATAAGCTATTTCTATTTCATTTTGATTTAATTTATCTAATACATCTTGTATATAATATCTACTATCTTTCAGTTTGTCTTTCATTTTATCTATTGTTGGAAATTCAGTTCCTGAAGGTACATTAAAATAATCAGTTTGTTTGCTCATTCTTATTATCATATCCAATAATTTTTGTGTTGGTACAATTGTCATGCATTCTGCACCGCTACCAATTCTTCTATTGTCAATTTCAGTAGTTCCTTTTTTGTATATATCAGCACCTTCTTCGATTAAAGTTTTAATTGTTTTTTTTATTTTAAATACTTGTTTAGAATTAATGGACCCATAATAACCGTATGGATTTTCTTCTATATTTTTCTGTTGTTCAATTACTTCCGTTTCTTTTAATTTTAATTTATCAAGAACATCATCATCTGCATAATCCCATTCTTCGATAGTTTTTGCATTTTTTGATAAATATCTATATTTATTTTCATCAATCAAATGTACTGAAATAAACATGTCAGATAATTCAATGATATTGGGATTAAATATCTTCAAACAAACTTCTCTAATATTGGTTTTCTTTTCTGGTTCCAACATTTTATTTAATACACAATATTCTATTAATTGTTCTTGTAATTCAGGTTCCATTTCCAATAACAATTCACTTGCATATTTAAAATCTTGATTAGTGTTTATATCCATGGTGTTTATATATTTTATTAAATCATTCATATTATCAGATTGGTTATCTAATAATATAGTTTTAAATTTTGAGGCAAAACAAACAGGTGGATTGTCACAATAATAATTAACAAAATACGAACTAGGACTTTGTATGCTATCAACAAGAAAGAAAATATTTCTTTCATATCTTAAATAACAAACAAATCCATATTTATTTATGATGGGTATATTGTTTTGGATAATATATTTCAAAGAACGTATCAATAATATAAATGATATATCACCAAAATGTCTCATTAAATCTTGTATATACATCTTGAAATTTCTTTTGAATAATTGTTGAATTAAATTTATAGTGGATTTAACCAATTTCTCACCATAATATAAATTATAAGTATCAACAATCAATTTATCTTTAAATAATCCTTGCAAACGTTCTTGTATATAAGTATCAGGTAAATTATCACAAATATAATTGCATTTTTGATATTCACATTCTCGTGTATAATCTATATCAGTTGATAATAAATTTCTTCTTTTATTAATACCACAATCCACTGCTATTTCTTTACATACTCTTTCAATTTGTTTTATTTTCATATCTTTAATTTCTGATATTTCATACATCAAATAATCTATGGATTGTACGGTTTTATCTGCCATCGAACAATGTCTATATACTTTTACATATTTCTCATTATCATCTAAATCTTTATGTGAATATGCTCTAATACCTCTTCCTGTTACCTGTTCAGTCAATGACATGTTCCAATGTGGTGTTAATATATGAATTTGTCTTACATTAAAGAATGATCTGCCTTCACTTACCAATGGACTACCTAATAAAACTTGTATATATTTACCATGTCTATTCTCTGGTTTATTGAATGTTTTTATATTATTTTCAAATTTATTTGTTATTTTCTCTGCCAATATTGCAAATCTTAATACTTGTTCATTTCCTTGTTTAGAATAATCTTCATCTCCTTTTGCTTCTTTATATCCTAATAATTTTAATAATTCTGCAAATACAATCAAACCAGATCCTTTGTAAAATTGTGAATAGACAAAACAATTTTCCTTTGGATTGAATACTATTTCTTTTAATGCTTTTTGATATTTAGAAGAACATTTACCTATTTCATTTAATATGTCTGTTGCTGATTTTAAATTACCATTTTGTGTCAAGATATTTTTCAATTCACTTGTGAATACTGGATGTTTCCCTATTTTTGATTTACCTTTTTTACTTAAATCATCACCTCTTTGTGAAGTATAAGTTATATTATTTGGATCATTAAAACCATCTCTACCATATTTACCATTAGGAAATACAAACAATGATGCTTGTCTTGAATTATCATACAAACCTTTTTTATCTTCTTTTTCAGTTTGTTCATCTTCCCTTTCGATATTTGATTCCAATTCTACTTCGCGTTCATTTTCTTCATCGTAATCAACATCATCTGGTGTACTGATTAATTGATCTTCATTATTATTTTTTAATGTATCAAGTGACACATTGGAACCATCTTTGCGTAATGCTTCAAGATAATATTTATTTTGATGTTGTGACATGTAATCAACATCAATCATAGTGTATTTTAATGGTTTAACTATATTACCAATATTCATCTTTGAAACTTGTGATTCCATGGCTCTCAAAAATGATATACGTCCTCTAATGTATTGTTTTAATTTATCTATATTCTTCAATTTGTCACCATTTTCATCATCTTTATCAAAATAAACATTATTGAAATCTTTCTTTGTCGGCAATTGTAAATTCAACGGTAATATTAAATTCATAATACTTGCAAATTCTGTTATATTATCTTTCATTGGAGTTGCACTCAATAATACCACTTTCTTGTTATCTATCAAATGGAGAAATCTATGTAATTGTTGATATACATAGACTTTACTCTCATGTTTCTTTTTCTCCATATCTTTTATATTATGTACTTCGTCAATTATAATAACTCTATCTGAATATGCTTTTTTTATTGTTTCATCTGTATATTTGGTTATTTCTTGTGCAAATTTATAAAATGTTTGCACTTGATATCGATTTCTTATATTCTTGTTCAATCTGATCACTTTTTCTTTTGCTGTTAGTTTATTGTAATTATCAGGTATGTATTCTCCTGGTGTACATTGAAATGCCAATTCATTAACAAAATTCTTGACGAATGTATCACCTTTCACCAGTACCAATGCTCTTTTTAATTTTGGATTTATCGACATTGCTAATTCTGCAATATTTACAGCTGAACATGTTTTGCCTGTTCCAACTTGATGAAATAACAATATTTCGTTGTTTAGAGTTTTTGGAGATAAAAAACGTGCCAAGAATTCTTGTTGTTTTAATGGAACACCTTTTTGTTCTGGTCTTTCTTCTGTTACATCCAATAAGTCTTCATAAAATTCTTGTTTATTATAATTGGCATATTCGTACCTGTCATTGTAAGGGTTGAATAATGATGGTTCAGTTATTTCTTCTCCATTATTCTCAAGATATGGATAAGATGGAATAAAATCCTCTAAATTTAATTGATTATCCATTTCTTTTAATTTTTATAATAGATTTTATATTATTAAATGACAATATAAAATCTTAAAATCTTTATTTACTAATCAGATTCTTCATCTGATGAAATATTTGGTACATTATGTACATATTTCTTGCATATTTTATTATCACAGTACTCTGAATAACAATCATCATCCTCTTCACATTCATCACCAATTAATTTTTTATTATAATTTATATTACATTGATTGTACTCATCGCATACCAATTTATTGCCACAGTCTTTATTTGTTGTACATTCTTCTCCAATTTTCTTTCTATATTTCTTTGGTAAATTATATATCAATTCTTCAATTTCATTCATTTGTTCAGATGCATGTTCCTTATGTTCTTTATTATACTCTAAATTACCGTACATTTCATCATAATCTTCCAAATAATAATCATAAATATCTTTCTCTGTTTTGTATTCTGTATCTTTTGATTTCTTTACTATTTTAACATTTTTATTGTCTTTCAATATATTAATAAACGTGTTTTTTTGTGAATATTTGTTTAATAATTCACGTTCTTTCTCTAAATAAGGTGAACTCATGATATATGATATCATGTTATATGCATAATTTACAAATATATTATAATATTCAATGTTGTTCATTTTGTATCTATTATCAGATGTATTTATGATAATATCGTTATTTAGTTTTAATTGTTTTCTTAATAATACTAATAATACATTATCATAATACATATCAATAAATTCACTTATTGTTATATGTTCTACACCATCAATAAATTCATCTTCAAAATACATATTAATCATTTCTGAATATTCACTGTAACTGTCAACAACTTTAAATATTTTATATTTTTTATAATGTTCTTTGAATACAGATTGATACACATTCAATAATATATTATAATCATATTTTGTGTCTCCATGTTTTAATATTATATTATTTTTTGAATTAGTCATATAATGATCAATATAATTGATCCATAATTGTATATCTATATTGGATAATGTATTTATATTGTATTTGTTTTCTATTCTTTTTATATTTTGAATTATATCCAAAAAACAATTATACCAAAATAAAGAAAATATTGAACAGTAACCAATATCATAATTACCTATAATATTTGATGATTGAATACCAATAGGACAAACTGCTACTTTTTCTTTTATAACAAATTCTGGAAAATCTCCATCTATTTCTTTACATTGAATACTATATTTATTTATTACATCAAAATATTCTGATATTTTAAATGTATCATAACTAAATCCATCTTTTGTTCCATGTGGTTCATATTGAATACCAACTACTTTATCATTTTTAGTTATTTGAAAAATAATCATATTTGCATGTGACTGTGATTGTATTTTATCAACTTTAGTGTTATCTACATTTGCTAACAATATTCCAGTTGACATTGTAATATAATTATGTTTGCATAATTTCAGCATAAATAAAAGAAAAGAGAAAAAGATGAAACCTATATATTTAAAATACTTATCTTTCTTGATCTTTGTTTTGTTATTTATTTTATAATCTTCATAGTATAAATAGAATGATATTCTTGAATTTGTATGATAAGATTGATTTTGTTCATTATATAATAATGCTTCTAATATATTTATTTTACCACTTTCAATATACTTTCTATAATAATCTTGATAATTTAATTTTATATTTTCTTCATATTGTCTAAGTATAACATCAAATTTTTGTTTTGGTATATGAATATTTATTTTCTTCTTTTTTTCTTGTTTCGTGTTAACATCATATTCTTTAAACATTGTCAATGCATATGAACAATAATTTATTTCATTTATTTCTTCCTTTGTCAATTTGTAATTAACTGAATTGATAAATGAAATATTATCTTTTGTATTAATCATCATCCTTTGCAATATATCAGATATATTAATTCCGTACGATTCAAAATTAATTAGTCTAAACATAGCTAAACAATATTCATCTTTATTCATTTCATAAAATTCATCTTCTTTGTCTGTTGGATAATAATATTTTTTATATTGTATATCCATCAATGTATCTATATCATATACATATTGCACTGTTCTATTGTCTACATCTATTTCTTTTTTGTATATTTGTTTTTTTATCAAATTGTATACAACACCTCTTACTAATTTATTGATAAAATCAAGAGGATTTTTATTTATTTCATTTACTATTGACATTCTATTTATTATATGATTATAATTAATTTATTTCAAAATATCTCATTATTTTATCTTGATCTATTGCTATTCTTGGTACTCGTCTCTTTATTATTTCGATTATTAAATATATTATATAACCCCATATAATACCTAATATAAAACCATTTACTGTTTGTTGTTTATTATGACAACCTAATCTAATACGGGCCAATGCAACTAATCCTGTCCATAATAACAACAATATTATAAATATATATTGTTTGTAATTCATATTTTGTTTAAAATTATCTGTGAATAGATATATATTATAAAACATTAGAGTTGATATTAAGAATGTATGACTTGATACCAATCCAGAATCGTTACTGGCATCACCACCTGCATTAAACATATTGCAATCTCTTGCTCCTTCTGGCCTTTTTGCCCAATTTATTAATTCACCTTTTGATTTGCTTACAAATACTTTTATTAATATCTCAGGTATTTGTCTACTGTACAAACCTAACAATAACAATCCAAGAAAAGTATTTTGTGATGAAATTATTAAAACCAATAATACAATAGTCAAATAGAATTCATATATTGATATGGCTTTATATATATCTCTTTCACCTGCAATGTTTTTCATTGAATTTATAATCGTATCAAATAATTCTCGAATTTTATCTACAAAACCAGTTTCATTCGAGTTTGTCTTTGATACTTCATTGGTATTAGTATCAGATTTTGAATTACAAGGACAAGTTTTTTTTACACCTTCTTCAATAGGTGCAAAATTGGTATTATCAAATGAATTATTTGTTGGTGTTCTTTGTGCATTTAATTTAGCAATTAATTCATCATCATTCATTTTGTATTTGATGAATATAGTGTATCTGTCTATTTTTATATTAATAAATATAAAAATATTATTGTTAATGTTTCATAATTTAAAATCAATATAGTAATTTTATATCATTTGACCATAATTTTTCTATTAAAGATGGTTCAATATTATGGATTAAACAACATTCACATACTTTGCTGTTATCAATATTTGTATCCCAATATTTACTCTTTTGTGTTGATTGTTCTATATCATCAAATAATTCTCTTGATCTTTTCATTTGTTTATACAATTTCATTGTTGTCATATCATCTTCAATTTCATTTTCCATTGAAGACCCATCTTCAATTTCTTTATCCAATTCTTTATCATTTTCTTTATTTTCTTTATTCTTATCATTCTTGCGTTTCATACTCTTTAATTTAGCATCATTAATTTTCTTATCAATTAATTTCTCTTCATTGTTGAATATTGTTTCTATGGATTTATATTTTCTCATTAGTTCCAAACATTTTATAGTACCAATACCTGGTATATTATTATTATAATCTGTTCCTGACAATATACAAAAATCTAAAAATTCATTATATGAAAAATTCATACTTTTTAACAAACTTGGTAAATATATAACATTACAATCACCATTTGATATATTCAAATCACAAACCAACATATTGGCACCATATGCCAATACATCCGAATCTTCTGATATTACTCCTAATGGTGCTTTATTTTGTTCTTTATTTTCTTGATCTTTGACATTCTTGCACATTCTACAACATAATGTTTCTGCTTCATTTTCTGATTGAAAATATGGAACACCAAATACATCACATATATCTTTGATTTTATTTGCATCATTTTCAGTTACAGTGACTAGTTGATTTTCTTTTTTATCAATATATTCTTCTATTTGTTCCAATGTTTTATAATTTATAGTTAATGTTGGAGTTGGTGCATTAAAATGCAACAGTTTATTTATTTTATCAGTATCAGTTTTATTTATTTTTTCTAAAACATCTCGTAAAAGATCACTTATAATACCTGTTTTATGGTATTCATGAATATCGTTCTTTATATCTTTTATTCTTTGTTCTTGTTTCTTTCTTTGTTCTCTTCTTTGTTCTCTTTCTTTATTCTTTTCTACTGGCGACACACCTTCAAATACTATATTTACATGTACATTGTGTGTTTTAAACAGTTTAATTAGATGTATAAATGATTGTAACCATCTATCACCCATCGTCACTTTATATTTGTATATATATGACATTATATCCATCATGAAAACTTGTCCATAGAAATATGATAAATTCATCTTTTGTATTTCATTTGGATATTTTTCTCTGATATATTTTTTTAGATTTTTTACTCCCATTTTCACCTTGTGTTTTAATAGTTTATTATTTATATTATTATTATATAATAATATCTTTAAATATAATAATATTTTTAGTTTTTTATATTTTATAATGGTTTAAAGAACACGAATATATAATTTTATATATTAATATATAAACGTAATTTAAAATGTCTGCAAAACCATTTAAAATAAATTCTTGTGATAAATTGTATTATAATATGAAAGATTTAACAATGTTATCACCTGAATTTTTTTATGGCTGTAAAACAAAACCAAGAAATATTATTCAAAAAAAGAATATACCTACTACTGAGTATGTATATGGTAACTTGAAAAAGAATGAATGGAATTTAACAACTGAAGAATGTAAAAAAGCTCAATTATTAGTAACAAAAGAATGGATCGATAAATACTTTTTTCCAACTATTAAAAATACACAAGTTACAAAAAAGGATGATATTGATAATATTGAAAAAAAGGATGATATTGATAATATTAATGAAAATGATATTGATATTAATTATATTGATAATGAATGCGAAAATTCTCCACATGAATTATATTTAGAAGATGAAGAAAAATTCAAAGATGTAAATGGAAATATAATAGATATACAAACAGTTGGTGAAAAAAAGAAAAATAATATTTTTTTTAAAGTAAAAGATGTTATAAATGGATTCAATTTACAATCTTTAGATAAAGTTATATTAGATACTAGAAATAATTATAAAAGAAATATACATTATAAAATATTTTTTATTCGTGAAATAGTTGTGAATAACAACCAACCAACGATTAAAAAATGTTTATATCTTACATACAAAGGAATATTAAGAGTTTTATTCACAACAAGATCAGAAAATGTTGATATGTTTCAAGATTGGGCAGAAGAAAAACTATTCACAATTCAAATGGGTTCAAAGGAAGAAAAACAAAAATTAGGAACACAGCTTTTAAAAGTAGATTTAAAAACTTTTAAAGCTGTATTTGATAGTTATGCTTCAACTTTTCCTTGTATTTATTTATTATCATTAGGTAAAGTAAAAGATTTAAGAGATACATTTAATATTTCTAATGATATAAATGATACATCAACTGTTTATAAATACGGGTTTACTGAAGATTTAGAAAGAAGATTAAGAGAACACACATCAGAATATGGTAAAATGAAAAATGTTGATATATCTTTATCAATATTCCATATGGTTGATACAAAATATATCAGTAAAGCTGAAAATGATGTGAAATATTTATTTAATGTTTTTGATAAATCATTAAATGTTGAAAGTACTGATGAAACATTAAATAAAAAGAGAAAAGAATTGGTTGTTTTGAATGACAAGGAATATAAACAAATAACTGAACATTATAAACTAATTGGTATTAAATATATAGGATCCACTCAATATTTACAAGATAAAATTCAAGAATTACAAAATGAAATAAAAATTATTAATTTGAACAAAGAACTTGAAATACAAAAATTAACTAATGAAAATGAAATGTTAAAAAGAGAAATTCAAACCAATAATAAAATACACGATTTAGAGAAAAAAACATTAGAACTTGAATTGAAACTATTAAAATATAACAATTAATAGATATATATAATTATTGAAAACAGAGTTTTGTCTGTTAAAATATATATTTTTGGTTATATGTTTATTTTTGAAATTTATAAGTTTTCAAAAATAATTTTATCAGGATTTTTTGAAAACCCTTGTCCGAATTTTTTGCCAACTCTCTCACAAATCTTTTCAAGATTTTACCCAAAAATCTAAAAATACAAATTAACCTGATTTTGATACTGGAAAACTGATAAAAATATCAGAGGTGTATTTACACATTGATTTCAGGTTGTCATAACAAGAAATATTTCGGTCTACGTCGTACTTTTTACGATCTCTACCGCAAAAAATCGTTGTAAACCGAAATATAATTTAAAGGTAATACACATATAAAAAGAAAATGGATAATTCAATAATATGCAATTTATGTGATACTAAACTTACATATAAAAGGGATCTGTCAAAACATCAAATAACTGTTCGGTGTAAATCGATATATAAAATAATATATCAATTTAAAGTATATTGAAAAAGATTTTATTAAAACAATTGAAGAATTTAAAAATATAATTGGTTATTAATGAAATATTGAAAATTATATTATGTATTTTTTATAATTGTTGTAATTTTTATATTTGTAAATTTATAAGTTTTCAAAAATAATTTTTTATATTTTATAAAGAAATAATTATAATTCCAAAAAAATACCTTGTCCGGATTTTTTTGCCAACTCTCTCACAAATCTTTATCAAAATATACTCATTTTATTTAATAATATTTAGCTTATGAAACAGGTTAAATATCATCGATGAAAACGTTATTAATACAGGTTGATTATCGGTTCAAAATAAATATTTTTACGCTTTTGAAGCGTATTTTACGACTTGGTGGCGTATTTTACTCCATGAAAACTTATCATATATAAAGGTTATAAATATAAAATAAAATGGAGTATAATTGTATATATTGTTCAATAACATTCAAAAGAAATTGTGACCTCAGTAAACATAAAATAACACAGAAATGCAATGATAATAAAAAAAGATATATTGAAGATAATGAAACAAAAAAAAAGATTATATTGATTGAAACAGAATTGAATATATACAAAAATAAAGATATGACGAATATGAATAAAATAATGATACTTGAAAATAATTTAATACTTTTAAAAAAACATATTGAAGAGAAAGATATACAATTGAAATTAATAGAAGATAAATATGAAGATTTAAGAAAAATTGTAGAAAAAGCTGCAACTAAAACTACTAATACTGTTAAAAATTATACTCACAACAATTACTTGAATTATATATCAGCTGAACCTTTAAGAATAAGTGAATTTCCAAAACAATTAAAACATATTGTGAACTGTGATACTGTCATGTACGATGATAATGATTTTCATGATCATATTGTTGATAATATTCTCAAAGATAAATCAGGTAAAGATAAAGTATTATGTACAGATATTAATCGTAAAAATTTTACTTACAAAGATGAAACAAGTGGAGAATTAATAAGTGATCCCGAATTAGAAAAATTAAGAAATCAATTAAAAAAAGGAACAAATATACGACAAATTAGAAAAGATCTACTTGATAAATTGGTGACTGAATATGAAGATAATGGATGTATTGGAATTGATCCATATAAACAATTCTCTGAAATAATACAAAAATTAAATTTTGGTACACCATTTGTGGATCATGTTGCTAAAAAAACCTATGTAAAAACAAAAAGTAATAATACAAATGAACATGAGAATACTAACGATACAGATGAAAATTGGAATACAGAAGAATATCAAAAATTATTGGAAGAATTTGGAGAAGAATGTGACAATTGAATGAAATATATTTTTTATTATTTATTATAATAAAAAATCACAATAAGTTTATAGACAATGAATTCCTATATAATATATATTATTCTTTTGTCCATTATCATTTATTTATATTACAATCCAATAATAAGTTCATGTATAACAAACAAACAAAAAATAAATCCAAAAGATTTTAATCCAGCAATACATCATCCAGCCGCTTTATAAACATATGTAATAATTATCAATTAACACTAAATATTAATGATTTAAAAAAAAATTAATATATAATATCTTTATAATAAAAAACTGAACAAATGAGTAAATTGTTACAATTATTCTTCTATTATCAAACATTAATCAAAATCTTTCATTGGCAAACAAAGAAATATGCACAACATGTTGCCAGTGATCAACTTTATACAACATTATTACCTTTGATCGATCAATGGGTAGAAGTATATCAAGGTAAATATCCTACATTAACATTTGATAAAGATAATTCATTAAGTGTTCCATTGCGCAATATGGATTTAGATGATTTTAAATTACATTTGCAACAATTCAAATCATTTTTAATGGATAAGTTACCAACATACATTAATCATGGAAAAATGCAAAATACAGATTTGTTGAATATTCGTGATGAAATGTTAGCAATTACAAATAAAACATTGTATCTTTTGCAATTGGAATAAAATTTCTATATTATATTTTGTATATTTATTGTTATTTTATATTTTAAAAAATATAAAATAATTAACAAGACAATTTATCATTTATATATTAATAATTTATAAATTTTCTTCATTTGTATTTTCATCTTCAACTGTTACAGACGCTTCTGTTTCTGAAGTTGATACATTTGTTTCAACAGTTGATAAATTACTAGTAGAACTTTGTGTTCCTGTACTTTGTGTGTTATCATCAGATACAGATAAATTCACACAAGAACACCTTACTGTATAAGGTTCGTTATTATTACATGATTGAACAATTTTGAAAATGTGATCCAATACATTATAATCATGTGATAATGAATGTGATTTTCCTTCATATGTACCAGTAGATTGAGACATGTTAGTACCAGTAGAACCTAAAATATATGTACCAGTGGATCCATATATTTGATCCCATGATACATTATCAAGACAAGTACTTCTTTTCAATACACCAGTATCAACATATGGATAATTCAAAAATTTATCAAGATTACCAGAGTACAATGAACTAGGAAGTGACGTACTTGTAGACAAATTAGATGCATTAGATGCATTAGATGTATTAGATGCATTAGATGCATTAGATGTATTAGATGCATTAGATGCATTAGATGATAAACTAGATGGTTGTGTTACTAAAGACATAAGAGAATCGACCCATGAAGAAGATGGACGAGATACATTATCTAATGGATTGTTCTTATTGTGTACATTGTTCATAAATAAATTGGTATGAAAATTGGTATGAAAATTAACAGAACCAATATTAACAATTCGTGGTGAATAATTGAGAGGTGTCAATGCTTTCAAATTAAATTCAGGTAATTTACTGAGTTGATCCATTTTTGTTGTGATTATAAAAAATGATTTTGTTATATTATAATACTCATTTAAGTCAATAAAATAAATATAAAATGAGTGACAATCAAACCAAATTAGGAAATATTCAATTAATATTGGGTTGTATGTTTTCAGGCAAAACCAGTGAATTGATCAGAAGAATACAAAGATATAAATCAATACAAAAAAGAGTGTTATTTGTCAATTATATTGAAGATACACGATATACAAATCAGAATACAAATAATATATATACACATGACAAAGTTGGATGTCAAGGTGTATATCTTGATAAATTGAATGGTTTAATAGATATACTGAAGAATTATGATGTCTTTGTTATAAATGAAGGTCAATTCTTTGAAGATATATACAACATTTCAATATTATTATGTGAAAAACACGGAAAAGATGTTTTGATATGTGGATTAGATGGTGATTTTCAAAGACAAACATTTAAATACAATTTATTGGATTTGATACCTTATGCAGATACAGTGGAAATATTGACAGCATATTGTTCAATTTGCAAAGATGAAACACCAGCAAGATTTTCAAAGAGAATAACAAACGAAACAGAACAAAAAATAATAGGGTCTGACAATTATATACCAGTTTGTCGAAAACACTATTTTAATTAATTGATATTGTATTTTACTTATTTTTTATTTTTGTCTTTTTTATAATAAAATGGCAAAATCAAGAAAAACATCAGAACGTTCCAAACGTTCCAAACGTTCTAAACAATCAAAAACAAGTCACAGTATACTCAAGAGAGTATATAATGGTTTAAAAAAATTAAATAAAAAACTTAAAAAATCATTAAGTAAAGTATTTACATCAAAGGGATCTAAGCGTTCTAAACGTTCTAAGCGTTCTAAACACACTCGTAAACATAAATATTAAATATAAATCTGAAATACTCCATTTAAATTTGTTTTTATATTTTAAAACCAATATAAAAACAATATATATACAAATAATTATTAAATCAACTCAGAATGAACGATAATTTTATCAAAATAATTAAATTTATTGATATAGAAGATGAGAAGAATGTGAGTTTGTTCGTACAAATAGTAAAGAATTATTATTACAATCATGATTTACCAACAATAAAAGATCAAACCAAAATAAAAAAATGGTTTCAATTATCCAATTTGAATGAAATTGAACTATTTTTATCAAATATTAGTGATGATCAATATGATCGAATGATTGAAATGATTAATATGAACACCAATACAAATAAAGATGTTGGAGCAGTACCTTATCACAAGAAATGTAATTTACCAATATTTATGGGATCACTTGATAAAATAAAAAATCAAGACGAATACAATAACTGGAAAAAGAAAATGAACAGCTGTGAAATTTTAGTAACAGAGAAACTAGATGGTATATCTGCATTATTATCCATAGATAAGAAAGAAGTAAAATTATGCACTCGAGGCAATGGTAAAATAGGATGTGATATATCACATTTAATTAAATATATTAATTTACAAGATGCAATAGATAATACACTAAATACATACAAACAATCACAATATCCAGTTCATATTAGAGGTGAATTGATAGTTGAAAAAGAGAATAAACCAGATGTGTCAAACTTGAGAAATGTTGTGTCGGGATTAGTACATACAAAAGAGATAACACAAGAAGTAAGAAATAAATTGAAAGATGTACATTTTGTTGCTTATAGATTATACAATGAAAAATATTATAAAACACAATTACAAACATTAACAATTATGAGATATAGAGTACCACAATGTACTATATATTTAAATAAACCAACATTTGAAGAATTAACAAATGAATTGATATTATTCATCAATAAATCAAAATATCAAATAGATGGAATAGTTGTATCATTTAATCATTTTCACATAGAAGAAGAACCAGTTGATAAAAACCCGGAACACAGTATTGCAATTAAAAACATATCTGAAACCAAAAAAACAGAAGTAATAGAAGTTGAATGGAATGTATCTAAACACGGAGTATACAAACCACGTGTAAAAATACAACCAATTAATATAAATGGGGCAAATATAGAATGGGTTACAGGTTTTAATGCTAAATACATCAATGATAATAATATCGGAAGAGGAGCAATATTAGAAGTTGAAAGAAGCGGAGATGTAATACCTAATATCAAGAATGTATTGAAAGGAACTAAAACAGAATTACCTAATGGCAATTGGTCATGGAATAAAACAGGTGTTGATATAATTATACAAGATGAACAAAATAATGAAATGGAAATAAAAAAATTATTAACGTTTTTTGAAGAATTAGAATGTCCATATCTTGGCCCCAAAACAATAGAGACATTATATGAACATGGATATGTCACAGTATCAGATATGTTGAATATCACGAAAGATGATTTATTGAAAACAGATAAATTCAAAGATAAATCAGCAGATAATATTTTGAAAGGTATTAATAAAGCAAAAGAATATTTATCAGATATAAACAATGATAATTTACATCACTTAATGTATGCATCTGGATCATTTGGATTTGGCTTTGGTAGCAAAAAAATCAAAATGATATTAGAAGACTATCCAAATATTGTTGATGAATATAAAAAAGAAAACCGAGAGTTGTGGATAAATAATATTAAAACAGTGAAAGGTATCATGGAACAAGCAGAAGCGTTTGTTGATAATATTAATAAATATAATAACTTTATTAAAACAATACAAAATTATGTGACGATCAAGAAGGTCAATAATAATGTTAAAGAGAATAAGGAGAATAAACAATTAAGAGGAGTTGTTGTATTGTCAGGATTTAGAGATAAATTGTTGAAAAAAACATTAGAAGATAATGGTTACACGGTGAATGATAATGTAACAAAAGAAACAACTATTGTTATATACAGTGAAGATGATACATCTTCTAAATGTCAAAAAGCCAAAAAAATGGGCATTATGCTTATATCAAAACATGAAGCATTAACTAAATTAAATATTATTGGATAGAATTATGTGAAATTAATATTAATAAATAAATCAATATCTTTTTTCATTTATATATATAAATGAAAAATGGAATTAACAAATAAAATGATAAAAACTATATTTATTATATCAATCATATTATTGGTATTGGATTATGTATACATTTCATTATTAAGTAAACATTTTAAATATCAAATATACATAGTACAGAATAAACCATTGAATATGAATATAGGACCAGCAATAATGTGTTATATATTATTGATATTTGGTTTGTATTATTTTATTATAAAAGATAATAAACCTCTTGTAGATGCGTTTCTATTGGGTATATTAGTATATGGTGTATATGAATTAGTGACCATATCATTGTTATCAGAATGGAAATGGAAAACAGTAATCATTGATACTATATGGGGAGGAATATTATTCACAACAACCACTTATTTTACAAGATTATTGATACGATAAGTTAATCAATCGTAATTGTTAAATACATTAAATACACATATCAACACAAAAGCAACATAATTGGTATTACCTTTGTATATTTTTTTATATTTTATACTTATACCGCTATTGAAATATTTTAAATCTTTTTCAAAATGATCAAATTCATAATTATAAGGTACTTTAAGCAAGACAGTTCTCACTTTGTATTTTTTTTCAAGTATTTTTTTAGTTATTATTATGATATTTTTAGAACTATCATAATTATGTATATTATAATAATCATCTTCAGGTTGCAAATATATAGATACGTTTATTTTATCTTTGTAGATGGACCCACCCCATGGTGCATCTATAAATACGATATCAGCATTGTAAATGTATTCAAAACAAGAAAGAAAATCTTTATTGTATGCTTGGATATTACTGTTTATGTTTGTCAATTGTTCAATTGTTTTCAATTTTGTAACAGATGTATATTCTAATAAATTCTTGCAAAGAATATTATACGTATTACTCTCGATTTCAAAACATACCAATTGAGTGTTTTGAAAATTTAATAGAAAATTTATACTATCAACACCAATGTTTGCACCAACATCAATTATTTTCTTCACTTTTTTATGTTGAAATGTTTTTGAGGTATAAATATTGCTCAAGAAAGTATTTACTTGAGATAGATACCATGGCATTAAACTGCTATATCTACTATTTTCAACAATAGTGAATTTTTTATAATCTATTGAACATTTTCTTTCGCATATTTTATCTGAGAATTTGAGAGAATATTCAGTATCAACTTTTTTGGTCACATTTTGTGTTTTATTATCATTAAAATATTCATCCATGTCAGAATCGTATTCATCTGCCCAAGACTTTATCATTTTGTATAGTTGTTGTATTAATTATATATTATTTGATCATATATTGTAAATATCAATTTTTTATATGGATATATTATTGTGATGATCTTTGATATTGACTAAAAAATGAACTCAATTCTGGTTCTTCAGAATCATCTCTCTTCTCTTCTTCTGGTTCTTCTAGTTCTACTGGTTCTACTGGTTCTACTGGTTCTTCGGATTCTTCTTGTTCATCTAGATCAATATTTTCAAATATGTCTTCCAATATTTTATCAATGTTTTGATCCAATTCTTTATCATCATTAGCTTTATTAATAACATTAGTCAAATTGTCATTTAAATCTGTGTCTTTGAGAATATTTTTCAATTCAGAATTCAACAATTTTAGATTTTTAAAAGTCTTTATATCACCTTCAATTCTGCTTACTATTTTCAATATAAAATTGGTATGATCCAATTCAGAGAATATAAAAGTAGGAAGACTTTTAATATTAAAATAATCAGCAATAGTTTTATGATTATCAATATCAATATATACAATTGTCATAACTTCCTTATACTTATCAAATATCAATTTACGTGTCTTATTTGAATACAATTTATTCTGAATATTTTTGGAAGGATTAGACCATTTGGATACAAATACAAGTAATAAGAGATTATTTTTTTGTTTCTCGTCAATAATATTGTTGATTTCATGGTAGACTGAAATATTTGGTAATTGAACAAAATTATATACATTGTAATTATTGGTTCCAGCTTTAATCCATTGGATCATTGGATATTTGCCTTTAATAACAATATAATTATTCTCTAAACTATTTTTAAAATCATCAACTTCAGAATATGAACTGGGTACATATTCCAAATTGTGATAATTGAACAATTTATTATGTTCTCTGTCTAATTTCAGTTTAAGATTATATACTAATTTGTTCAATACATTGGTATTGGGTACAGGCAATTCATATTTATCATCTTTTTTGAATATACTGATATTGAATATTTGTCCATTTAATAATAATGGTTCATAATCTATTTGAGATTGTAATTTAACATTTCTATTGATAAAATTTTGAATGTATTGATTATCAATATTATTAGGTTTATATATATTATAATCGACTGAGAATAAATAATAAAAATATTCAACAAGTAATCTTGATACGATTTTATACTCATTAAACACATCCAATTTACTAATGGCGATTTGATTATTCTTACTTTCAATAATAGGAAAATCAATAATATTATCAGGAACATTTCCAGTTGTTTCTTTTGGTTGAACTGGTATATAAAACTTGAAATCGTTTACATTACCTTGAAATCCGTAGAAAATACCATTTTTGACAAAAGAAGTTAAATTGATATTTTCATCTTTTCCAAATTCGAATGCAGTTTTTGGATCATTAAAATTATTGTATTTTGATAAAGTAATAACAGTTTGGTTTACATCACAATTCATATTTGGCAATGGATCTGTTAACATATATATCAATTTATCTTTACGTTTAAGAGTTAGATATATGGTTTTCCCAGCTTCATTAATTCCATAAGATATTACATTATATTTAGAGAAAACACTATTAATATGAGTAAACAATCTAATAGGATATATTTGACTTAAATTATTATTAATTTTTTCAATAAATGAACCAAATGTGAAGGTAGGATGAATGATATTATTGTGATGTTTAAATATCACTTCACATTGTGGATATTTTGCATTGTCAGTTTCTGCACCCATATGTTCATATATTAATACATATTTTAATTGATTATCAGGGATAAATTTAAGATATTCTTTATCATAAAAAGGACAAGATAACACACCATCTGGATATTGTTGGTTTCTTGTGAAAAGTATAATATTGCATTTGAATATATGTTGTAATAATGGATAGAAAACATGTGGATCAAGATAATTATTATCTTTTATTATTTGCAACATGTTTGTATTGTACGATTCTTGAAGAAATATGATATTATTATCCAGAAGCAAATCAATCATTTGTTTTTTTATTTTCTTTATATAATCGTTTTTTTCACTTACAGATAAACTATCATAATCTCTTTTACGTGCATACAATAACACATCAATAACACTATCAATTGAACGTAAAGAACCTTTTCTATAATATTTATTGGACGGATCAATAGAATGTAAATAAGAAATAATATCTTTTGGAAGAACACCAAAACGACCAGGAGGAATAAATTTTTGAGTAGTAATAATATGAGTAGCACTATCTTGTTCATCTTTTTCCAGAAAGAAGTCTTTGATTTGATCATAATTCATATTTCTATCACCATAATATAAATCAAAAGGCGATTCAGTTTTTTTACTTTGATCTGATACAAAACAACAAGGGACAATAGGATATTTATCGAAATTATCAAGATAATTTCTTTGTAACCCTGGATACAAGTGATTATGTTTATTATTTAAACATGAATAATAATATTGTTTTCCTTCTTCAGGTGTTTTTGGATACAACATTATGTGTTTACGTTTATCTATATTATCTTCTGTAGCGTTATCACCATAGAATGTTTCTATTTCATTATCATTCAATATTTTTGGAGCGTATTTTTGTTCACATATACGAGCATAACCAGGAAAAAATAATTTTGGATCAATGTCTTTCAACAATTGTTTTTGTCTTATTGCACGTCTTGGTTCTTTGTATTGTTTCTCTTCTTCTAATAATTTATTTATAATATTTGGGTCGTTCAATATTTTCGCATAATCATTGATAACTTTATCTTTATTTTTATTATAATAATCAATGTATTTACAGAATATATTTTTAAATCTACGCGTTTCTTCCATATTAGTACATCTGATAATTTTCACATTCAAATAAAATGTTCCAATACTCAATCCCTGATCTTTTGCAATAATTTTTGTGTCAGTTTTTTCAACTTTCTTTTGTGTTATTGAAAATGCAATGTATTTTGTTTTTTGTTCATCATTATCTGATATAAAATAACAATACATATTTTTTTTATATTTATGTATAGACAAGCGTTCATCTAACTGTATATATCGTTTAAACATTGGATCATTGAAAATCATATCTTTCAGAATTGAAAAATCAGTCAGTTGATTGGGTATATAAAATTCAGATTGTATTTGTTTCTCAACAACTGGTGCACTCACTCTTATTGGTGTTGGTATATTATTAAAACATGATAATACTCTTAATAACAGTTCTTTCTCATTTAATTCACCATCTTTATTGGTTATTTTTGTATCGATCACTATTGTCATTTTATATTCTTTTCTTTTTTGTTTCAATGTTTCTTCTTGTTCTATTTCTATTTTACGTTTTTCTAATTCTGTTTCAGCTTCTTGTTGTTGTTTTATAGTATCTTGTACATTAAGTACATTTTGTACATTTGGTTTATCACCTTTACCTTTTCTTTTAATTTTTGAAGGTTCAATTGTTTTATCTTCTGTTTTTTTTTCTTGGACAATATTCAATAATATAATTCTTTGTTTTTCTCTCTGAACTATTTTATCTTTTACTGCTTTTTGTTCTAAATATTCATCCCAAACAGATTTAAAAGTTATATGTACATCAGTGTATATTTCATCTTTAATACTGTCATTTTTTTTGTTTTGTTCTAATGCAATTTTCTCAACAGTTTCTATATCTGATTCATCAAAAATATCCTTTTCATATTCTTTAAACATTGGTGTATTTTTTACATTTGATACTTTCAATGTTAAAATATCTTTCTCTGATTTATTCATTGATAATATATTAGTATTTCTTGTATATGATGTATTAATATCATCGTTCAAGAAAATCCATTTAGTTAAAGGTTTAAATCCTTTATAAATTTTATAAAAATCCCTCACAGATGCAAAAGGTATGTCATTTGATAGTTTTATATTATCAAAAAAACTACATGAATCAATATCAATTGTGTAAGTATATTCTTTTTTTATTTTTAATATGTCTAAATCAGTTGAAGCAACTCCTTTATTTTTTTCAAAATCTTGCAAAATAAGTGTTTCATTTTTCACAATATTATTCATATTGTTTAATTTGTCTTTTACAGATTTTATGAATATTGGTATTTCAACATCAACATGTTGCATTAATATGTTATGTTTACTTATAAAATTATTAAAAGGATAAAAACCAATATTATTACCTTCTGGTAATCGTGACGAATACTTCAGATAACATAATAAACACATTAAATTTAATATACTTAATTTAAAATATTTATCGTTTATTGATTTTAAATCTTCAAGAGATTTATCTGTATCATAATTATTACCTTTGATAATATTAATTAAATTAATAGATTTATAATTGTTATTATCTGTTTTTTCAAGATATATAAAATCAGGTATAGTTTGTTGAGATAATGCATATCTTCTATTGATAGTGAATGTGTTATCTAAAATATATGTTTTAAATTCTTTCTCATCAATATTCATTTGCATTTATTATAATTATTATATTTTAAAATATAATAATATCTTTTTCTTTAAAATTTAATTATAATACAATTCATTTATTTGATAAGAATTATAAATAAAAGTATCTTTTGATGAATGATAATTAGTTGTAGTATTTTTACAAAAAGGACAAAGTGTGTATTTTAATTTTATATATTTTATATAACACTTACAATGCATTTGATGTCCACAGTTAAGTTTGATAAATAAATCATTATACTTTGGATTTAAGCAACTGCAACAAAAATAGTTGTATCTGTATTCATTGTCAAATGCTGAGATATCATCCAATTTATTATTTATTTTACAATAATATTGATAATATTTGTTAAAATAGAAATATTTAATGTAATCATGTGTATAATAATAATGCATAAAACTGTCAATATATCTTTTTATTGAATTATTCATTGTTGTATAGAATATATATTGTATTTATTCGTTATCAACAATTATTTTTTAAATGTATCTATGTATCTTTAAATAATGAATTATTCATCAAACTATATGTTAATTCATCTTTATCATAAAATAAAGATCTTAAATGATCATTTAATTCAGTTATATTATTCATTAAATTAGTTTGAATTATTTGTAAATGATCTTCCATACCTACATCTTCATTTTTCAAAAGGATATTCATGGCTTTTTTTCTACGATTCAATGATTTAATATAATTATAAACAAGACAAAATATATATGGAAATGCAATATTAATATTAGATTTAAAAGGATTATCAATCGTCATTATATTGCTTTCGTTTCTTTTTTTAATAGAATAGAATGTCAATATCCACAATAATACTTTGATATGTTTTGATACACCTTCTTTTTTAGTAGTTTGAAGAATGTTACATACAATGTATGGTAATAAACATAAAATGACACACAATCCACTACCACCTTGATCATCAGCCCATGAGTTCTGTATTTTTATGTATAATGATTCATCTGTGTTGTCATCTTTTAATCTAGATAAATCATACACTTCATCTTTCACTGGATTTTGTATACCAGGTATATGTACGATATTTCTAATAATATCTTTCACAAATTTGCATAATAATTGTATACATTGTCGGGAAGTTTCAACATTAATAGAACGTATTAATTGTGGTTCAAATAAATATAGACGTTGTTCACTTTTAATATACATCATAGAAACAGAATGGCTAATTAAATCTGTACCTGGTTTATTGCTAATATAATCATACGTACATTGAATAAATAATATATTGTTTTCTGTATCATTAAAATTATATATTTTAAAACGATCATACAATTTATTAAATTGAGTTCTTTGTTTAGTCAAATCTTGTAATGCTATATTAACAATATCATCGAAACTTTTATTTACATGAACTGGAGATGTAAGTTCAATTTTTATTCCATTATTAACAGTATCATCAGATTTAATAATTAAACTAATTTGTCTATTAGTGTTACCATTGATATCAACATCATCATTGTATACAAGCCCAATTGATTCCCTTGTGGTTATAAGACCAGGTATAAATGATATATTTCCATTAAAATCTGCTAATTTCATAAACTCTCTGAATAATGGTAAAAACATAAATAAATTTTTATTATTTAGAACACTTTGTGCACGCATATAATTATAACTACCTGGTTTATATTTTGTAATCCAGTTATTGCACATATCAATATAACCATTTTCAAACTGCCAGTCAAGTTTAAATATATTAGCATTTTCATAACTATTGTTTGAGAAATATAAAGGTAATTTATTCATGATATCTATACACATTGTAAAATTTTTTTCATAATATTTATCTATTATACATGAACATCTGTATGCCATTGCTAATGATATATCATATATATAACTTATTTTAGATATATACATTTTATTAGCGAGAGACCTCTGAACTAGTCTCTCTGTGTATTTTGGTTGTTGTGTCAACATATCATTGCCAGTAAATATCGTATTATAATATAAAATATTGTTATGTGTAAAGGATGTTATATTTCCAGATGGATAACCAGTTTTCATCATTAAAATCAAAGGAAATGTATTCTTCATACAATTTAAATATTGTGGATCGCTTATATTACATCCAAATGCCAATTCAAGTATATTTGTATTATAGGTATCAATAATGTTTATCATTGGTTTGAAACCATTTTTATAATAAACATGATAAGCTTTTGTAAAAGATGGGTTGCGTGTTTCAACAAATAATGCAAATGGGTTTATTTTCAAATTTTCCAATATTAACATAAAAGAATTAAATAATTGTGAAGTTCTGTGTATATTGATATTATATATTTTTTTTAGTTTATCAACATTGGAACATATATTATATACAAATGTTATATTATCTATTATTTGATATGATCCAATAAATACTGGTTCAATAATTACAATATTATTATGTGTAAATTTATAATATTTACAATATATATTAGTCTGTAATAATAACTGTGGTTTTTTATCTGGATCGTTTTTTTCTAAATTATATATTTTATTTGTTACCGTATTATTAATATCAACATTTGTTTTAATATATTTAACATCAGATGGACAAGTTAGTGAATATTTGAAATCAAAAGAATTATCGTATAATATATTCATGTTCTTGATCAATAAGAAATATTCAATAATAGACATATTATTATCATATTTATGACTAGGTTCCTGAGTATACATAAAATTGGTAATATCTATATTACTATTATTGAAAAAAGAACCATCAAATAATGTTTTATCTGAATTATAAAATTTTTCTAAATCTGTAAATAATTCTTTCATTTTAACATTATAATTATTTAGTGTGATATTTTCAGTATTGTATTTATTAAGAAATGGAAGATATGAATCCAACAGTGTCGATTTAACAAAAATATAATATTCTTCAATATTAGTGATATTACTCATTTATTATATATAAATAAATAAATATGAATTTATTTACAATGAAATATTATTTACGATAGTTTTTATATAGATTGTATAAGTAAATCTAAACTCGATGTTAATTCATCTTTATCGTGAAACAAATATCTCAAATGATTATTCAATTCAGCTATATTTATACCCAATTCAGTTTTTATTCTTTTCATATCATCTTCTATTATTTGATCTTCCTTATCAAATTGTGTATCAATCTTTATTGTATCATTCAATAATTTTATATAATCATAAGCAAGACAAAATATGTATGGAAATGCGATATTTATATTAGATTGAACAGGATTATTAATTTTCATTATATCGTTTTCATTTCTTTTTTTAATTGAATAGAATGTTAATATCCATATGTATAATTTGATATAATGTGATGTATTTTTAATTTTGCTGTTATATAGTATATTACATACAATCATTGGTAACTTTGATAATAAAACACACAATCCACCATCATAGGCATCATCTGCCCATGATTTTTGTATTTTAATGTATAATGATTCATTAGTTTTTTTATCTTTCAATCTTGATAAATCATGAACTTCGTTTTTCACTGGGTTATTCATACCAGGGACACTAACTATGTTTTTTATAACATCTTTCATTAACAAAGATAATAGTTTATATAAATTAGGGAAATTTGTATCTGTTTTAATAACTTCTGAATCATATATATAAAGACGTTGTTCGCTTTTTATATAAATAAAAGAAACAGCATGATTAATATTAGTTCTACCTGGTATATTAGTAATGTAGTTTATTCCACATGGTAAAAATATTATATTATTCTCTTCATTGTTCATATTATATTTATTATAATATTTATATATATTATTCTGTAAATATGCATTATTTATCTCTAAATATTTGATTAATCCATTAAATATATTATCGAAACCTAAATTTTCAATATCATTAAATATTGGAATGCGTATATAATTAGATATAACATTAGATCTATTAGTAATTAAATTGATCTGAAAACTTCTTTTCATAACACCTTTTATATTATTTTCTTCATATACAATTGACATTACATCATCGCATATCTTGTAACCTGATGTAATATTATTTAATTTATCAAATGGTAATAATTTAGATACTGCTAATATATATCGAGATAAAGTTTGATTATTTATAATATTTTTAATCCATTCTCCTCTTCTTATATCTGCTGGTGGTAATGTTTTGTCGAGTTCTATTGCTTCGCTTATACCTTTATTCAAAGTATTCCAGTGACTTTTATATATTAGAGCATTTTTATTATTATTGTTGGTAAAATACATAGAAAACTTATTCATTGTATCGGTACACATTTTTAAATTCTTTTCATAGTATTTATCTATTATACATGAACATCTGTATGCCATTGCTAATGATGTATCATATACATAACTTATTCTAGATATATGCAATTTATTAGTTAAAGACCTCTGTACTTGTCTCTCATCAGTAAAGATACTATTGTAATATTTTATATAATCGTCAGAATCGTCTTTTGATTTCATCATTAAAAGCAAAGGAAATGTATTATTCATACATTTCATGTATTGTGCACCTTCATATGCAATATCACATCCATATATTATTGCAAGTAAATTTATATTTATAGTATCAATTTTGTTCAACATTGGTTTATAACCATTTTTATAATAAAGAGAATATGCTTTTGTGAAACTTGGATTTCTTGAATCAACACATAATGCAAATGTTGTAAATTTTGATTCAAGAAAATATTGATAACTTTTAAACAACTCTGAAGTTGTATGAGGTCTTATACCATATTTATTATATATATAATCTACATTTGAACATATATTATATACAATTGCAAGATCGCCAATTATTCGATGTGATCCAATAAATACTGGTTCAATACACATCCTGTTATTATGAACAAATTTGTAATATTTGCAAAGTATATTGTTTTCTTTTAATATATCAGGTGTTTTATCAGGATTGTTCTTTTTAATTGTGTATTTTTTCTTCATTTTATTATCAATGTCAAAATAATACTCAATATTATATGGACAAGTTGTTGAATAATCAATATTAAATGATCTATCATATAAATCAATGCAATTTTTCATCAATAATAAATATTGATATATTGTCATATTTAGATCATATTTATATGAAGGATCATTTATAACTCCATAATATTTTCTATTAACTTTATCATTGCGAAAAAAAGAACTATCGAAATATTCTTTTGATGCAATGTAATAATTATCTAAATTATATAACAATTGATCAACTTTGAAATCACTATTTGTTAATTCTATCAATAATTGATGAAATGTATCTAATAGATTAGTATTTGTATATATATAATATTCTTCAATATTAGTGATATTACTCATTTATTATATATTATATAATTATAAATAATATTTATAAAAAATCACAATAATGAAATTTTATCTCTTGTACCCAAAATGTCTGATATGTTTTTGGATATTCTACTAACTGTTATATCTGATAGATTAACAATATTGCTGAATTTAGAACAGGTAATATTCTTACCAATTAGTCGACAGTAATAAAATACCAATCCAGATATAACAGATTGTGGATTTGATCTGTTTATCAATGATGATTTATTCTGTATCATGTTATACAACTCGTTCACTTTATCTATATGATATTGATTTGAATTGAACTTTTTCATTATTCTTGGGATGAATATTACAGGTGATATATTGATTGATTTTTTTTCTTTTATTTCACTTATATCTCTGCCTTTTAAATTAAAAAATTTCAGACCAGTGGATATATCTTTCTTTGTCAATTTAAATTTATCTTGTAATTCATCAGAAGATACAGGAACACCTTTATATTTACATGCATTGAAGATACATGCAAAAATAACTGATTTTCTAAAATTGCCTCTTCTTATAGTGCCTGATGTTATCATATTATATAATTTATTTGCTTCTTCAATAATATCAGGTTTAAAATTCATTGTTTCAATATCTTTATGAATACCCTTATCTTCAATTTTGCGAATTTGACATCTATTAGGATCAGTAAAATGTCTACTATCGTTTTCACCATAATATCTCCACTCAGGTTCTAATGACAGTTGTTGTGATACTTCAATTCCACATTCAAGACAAACTTCTTTATCGTTTTGTTTCACAATGTTCTGATGATCACAAAACTCACTATTGTCACAATATGTATATTTATTGATATCCAATGTTATTCTGTCACTATTTTCACATTCGTTTTCGTAATCATATTCGTCGATATTAGCCAAATCAATATCTGAAACTTGAAAAGATTGCATTTTCTTAAAATTAATTCAATTTAAATGAAAGTTATTTTTAAATCATTTAAATAATCATAAAATCAGTTTTTTTGGACTACATTTATATATTTTTTTAAAAAAAAAATTTATTTTACATATATAAATATATTGAATATAAATTCCAAAATGAGATCTTTCTCCAAATCAACCAAAAATAATATGATGACTTGTACACTTGTTTTAATTGTTGTAGGTTTATTAGTATGGTACATGTTAAAACCTTCATCATGTCCTCAACAAAAAATAGTTGTACCTATTGGAAATGGTAAAAGTGTTTCTCTTACAAAAGAACAATACCAAAAATTATTGACCGAATCTTATCGTGGACGTGAAGGTTTCTATGTAAGTAGTCAAGACTATATTCCAAATGTTAGAACTGAAAATGAATATACTCCTATGTTGTCTTTATATAAACCAAAAGAACCTACCAGAGTTGTCCCTGAACCACCTGCAGCTCCTGCAGCTCCTGCAGTTCCTGCTCCTGTGCCTGTACCAATGGTTCCTGGTATGACTGGTGCTACTGGTCCAGCTGAAGGTTACGGATTGGTATTTTTGGATAATTATGATGCTCCTCAACCAGATGCAGCTGCTGAAAAATATAGACTTGAGTTAACTGGTCAAAGTCCTTTCTTTTTGAATAATGGTAAAATAATGAACGGTGAAGCAATTTAAATATTATTTATTTTCAGTAATACTATTTTTATATATTGTTTATATATAAAAATAAAGTATGTATATTTAATTGAATTATAATTTTTATTATTGATTAACTACTGCATGCAGTGCATACATCTTCAGTACAAATAAATTTTTGTCCAGTATATTTATTAATTTTATATACTGTATCTTCATTTTGTTCCTTTTGTTCTTTTTCAACTTTATTAATATTTTCATTCATAACTGTGAATTTAACAGCACCAACTGCAGGTTGTGTTCGTAAATAATATGATAATGTTTTAAGACCTCGTTTCCATCCATACATATAAAGTGAGGATAGTTTAGATACAGTTGGTCTTTCCATGAATATGTTTAGAGATTGTGTTTGATCAATAAATGCTCCTCTATCTGCTGCAAAATCAACAATAATTTTTTGTGGCAATTCCCAAACAGTTTTATATAATTTTTTAATAGTATCTGGTATTTCATTAATCTTTTGAATACTTCCGTTATTCATGATTATATCATCAATAATTTCTTTTTTCCACATACCTAATTCTTTCAAATCTCTGTACAAGTGATTATTCACAATAGGAAAATCTCCTGCACCTACTTTACGAATATAAAGATTAGAAGTCAATGGCTCAAATGCTTCAGTGTTTCCCATAATTTGAGATGTACTGGCAGTTGGCATAGGTGCAATCATTAAACTATTTCTAATACCATATTGTTTAATTTCAGATTTTAACATATTCCAATTAAATTTTGGAATATTAATTGTTGTATTTAAACTATGTGTTTGTGTATAAGGTGTAATATTCCACATATCATATTGTAAAATACCTTGTGATACAGGTGAACCTTGAAATTTAGAATAAGGACCATAATCAAACCTTGATATATTATAAGACTTTTTCAAAGCATGATAATAAATTGTTTCAAAAATAACTTGATTTAAAACACGAGCATCTTGTGATTCCCATGGTAATTTCATCTTAGCAAATACATCAGCAAGACCTTGAATTCCAATACCAATTGGTCTATATTTAAGATTGTTATTTCTACCAATAACTTTCTTTGGTTTAGTTTGACCATCATATTCATCATCGTCAAAACAATCAATTTCATACTCTGGATAATAATTTTTATCAATAATGTTATTCATATTGTGCACAACAATTTCAACTATTCTTCCCAATTCTTCAAAATCAAATCTACCATCCTCTTTCACATATTGTGGAAGACAAATAGATGCAAGATTACAAACTGCTGTACTTTTTGCATCGTGATATTGAACTATCTCAGTACATAAATTTGAACCTGTGATTGGTCCAATATTTTTATGATTACTTTTATTATTAACATTATCTTTGGACATCATATAAGGTAATCCTGTTTCTTCAAGTGATTTCAATATTTTTTTCCATAAATCTTCAAGAGGTATTTGTTTTTCATAACATTTTTGTGTTTCAAGTTCTGTGTAACGTTTTTCAAATTCATCACCATACAATGTAATCAATTCTGGATATTTACCAGGACAAAATAAACTCCATTTAGCATTTGGTTGTTGTAATCGTTTAAAGAACAAATCAGGTATCCACAATGCAGGAAATATATCTCTGGCTCTGGCTTCTTCTGGACCAGTATTGAAACGAATTTCTAAAAATTCTGAAATATCAGGATGCCATGGTTGTAAATATAAGGAAATAGCACCTTTGCGTTTGCCACCACCATTATGTGCAATACCCAAATTAGAAACTGTGTAATCATGTGGTGTGTCTATTTCTAAATCATACACAGGACCTTCATAATCTACTTCATTTATTTCTTCAATTTCTATTAATCCATAATCTTTATATATCATATCAAATACATATTCACCTTTCATATAATCATCATTACAAGGAAATGCGATCATGTCTCCAACTTTTAATTCTTTCATATCATGAAATTCTAATTCCAATAAACCTTTATCTAATTTGTGTTCTAACATATCATATAATGATATACCATTATTAAAACCATCAACAAATAATGATAACATTTGATGTTCTGGTGTTACTCTAACAAGTTCTCTTCCTATCAATTTCACTTCATATATTTTTCCTTTGTATTTATGTTGAACTAACATATTAACATTTTGATATGTACTATTACTGCATAATACTTTATTACCAGGTACTAATTTATCAATATGTACTAAACCTGTAGAAGCAACTATTTCTGTTCCAGGAACAAAACATTGATCAACATATCTTGCTATTTCATTAAACACTTTGATAAGTGGGATAATACCATTTGAATTGCCATTGGTACCTGAAATATATGATCCTTTGCTTCTTACAGTAAGATCAACACCAATACCACCAGCGTGTTTAGAAATAAAACTGCATGTTTTCCAACAATCTGTAATACCATTAATAGAATCAGGACAGTTTAATAAGAAACAACTAGACATTTGTGGTCTTGGAGTACCAGAATAAAACAAAGTTGGGGTTGCGTGTGTGAATTTCATTGCACTTAATTCTTTATAAGTTTGTAGGGTTAATTCAATATCTCCTTTATGTAAAAATCCATTTCTTTCACATGGTCCATGAATTCCAAGAGCAACTCTCATCAACATATATTGAGGACGTTCTACTATTACACCATTTACTTTTTGTAAATAAGATTTTTCAAGTGTTTTGAAACCAAAATATGTGTAATTGTAATCATTATCATGAGCGATTGATTTTTCAATAATATCCATATGTTGTATAGCAAATTCATATACTTTATTATCAATAAGAGGATTTGCTTGATTGTTTATTTTGTTTACATTATTGAATAATTTATCAATACATTCACGAAATGTTCCAGGAGTTGTTTTATGTAAATCGTTCACTGCAATTCTTGCAGCTAATATCGCATAATTAGGTTCATAAGTGCTTTTATAAATGGCATTCTCACAACTTAAATAATCTATTTCACGAGTTGTCATACCACTTTTCAAACCTTGTATAACTGATAAAGATAAACTGGTAGTATCAATGTTCAAATCTTTTGCTAATTTCAGGTTACGTCTGGTTATATTATCAAATAATAATTCCTGTTTGTTACCATTGCGTTTAATAACATACATTTGACTATTAGAATTCATTTTATTATTATCAGATAGGTCACAAGGTTCAATATTGGTTTGCATTAAAGTTAGTTATGATTTTATAATAATCAATTATAAAATAATCAATTTTTTAAATGTTTTTAATTATTTATGTATTTTCCAAAAATATTATTTCAACAATCTCTATTATATATTTTAATATTTCTTTCATGTTTGTTTGCTATTCGTTTTATAAAATTTAGATAATCATCCTGCTAAACCACAACCTATATTGTATGGCAATACTTCCTTTGTGTTCTTTTATAAATTTCTCTGGGTATCATCTTTGTCAGGTTTTCCTGGATTTCTTTGTGCAAATAAACAGACAATATTTTTCTCTTCTTCGAATATTTTATAAGTACCAGGTATGATATGTCATTCTTGTTTCTATCATAAGAATTAACTTCAAAATCATCATTTATGGTTTTGGCTAAACCTGTCAATTTCTTACCTGTATAATTGCATTGTTGTACAATAAATTTTTCTTCTGGTTTCAATAAATCTTTGCATATTATTTCTACATATTCGTTTTCATTATCTACATTGTCATCTATTTTGTTTTGAGCTTCTTAATTTATTCAATTTAGACTTTGACTTTGACTTTGACTTTGACTTTGACTTTGACTTTGACTTTGACTTTGACTTTGACGCATTCTTCTTATTATAATCAAACATGTAGGTTTTGCCACCTGGTGCTTCATACTCTTTTTTCTTTCTTTTATCTTCATCGTTATCTTTATCATCTAATTTTGCATTTTTCTGTAATTTATAATAATCAAAAAATTCATCATCTGTTATTGATTCTTGACCTTTATTACCATCACAGCATTTCTCACATTTCACTTTCTCAATTGAATATTTTTCAATTGTATCCATGAAATTCTTTACCATTTGATCTTTCTCTTCATATGATAACTTATACAATATTTCATCAGCACTAGGTATTGGATCATCATCAAATAATTTATCTGGTTTGAACATATATAATCTGTACACTTTCGTATACCTCAATTTCTCTGGTAAATGTATATGCGATTCAAATCTTATACCTCTGCCAATTATTTGTTCATCTGTTTCTTTATTCCAATTAGGTTCCATCAAAATAACGTTGTTTGTGCCTTTGAGATCTAAACCTTCTTTACCTGCACTGGTGAGAATAAGAATATTTATTTTATTATTGTTATATGCATCTCTTACATCATCTTTTTGATTTTTTGTCATTTCACCTGTATATATACCATATGGTATTTTATTTCTATCAAGTAATAATCGTAATTTTCTTACACCTGCTTCTTTCCAAACAGTATATATAATACTTTTTCTATTATTTGCATTTTCTTCTTTTATTTTATTGAAGGTCCATTGTATTTTTGGACTATTTTCATTATCCAAAGATAATGCAGATTGTCTGACTGCAGTGAGAAAACGATTTGATTTAAATTTGTTCTGAAATTCTTCTCCTATTTCTTGTTGTATTTTAAAATATCTTTCATAGTAGCTAGGATCCATAATAAATGTTGTCTCTTCGTGTGGAATATCAATTCTTGCAGGAAATTTTTCTGATGTTTTGTTACCTGGATTAACACTTATTTTACATTTAAATTTCTTTTCAATATCATCAAGTGTATAGTTTTTAGGTAATGGTTTAATATCTGTGCCATCAACCATAGCAATTAAACTGTCAATATCTGATATTCTATTTAAAACAGGTGTTGCTGTCAATAACAATACTTTACTTGCTGATTTTATACATTGTAATATTGTTGCAGCTGTGATACCTTTTGGTGCTTCTCCTTCTTTTAATTTTTCTCTTTTTCCTAAATTTCGTAAATTATGAGCTTCGTCAACAATAATGAAACTATCTTTGCATGTTTTAAAATTCTTTTCATTTTTATGAATATTAATTACAAATTCTTTAAAACTATAGAATTTTATTCTTTGTTTCAATCTTGTTTTTTCCACGTCTAATCCAAATTTTAACAATTCTTTCTTAAAATTGCTAATCAATGATGTAGGTGTTATAATTATAATATCCATTGTAGGATAATTTTTCAGAATACAATTCATAGTTGCTATCGCAGTTAATGTTTTACCTGTACCTGTACCATGTATTGCAATTAAACCTCTGTGTTTCAACATATGTTCTGCTACTCGTATTTGATGAACATCTAAATTTACACCTGGTTTAATTGGTTGATAACATGGTTTATTACCAAATTGTATAACTGGTTGTGGAATATTTTTTTCCTTTTCTCTTTCCTTTTCCTTTTCCTTTTCTCTTTCCTTTTCCTTTTCCTTTTCCTTTTCTCTTTCCTTTTCCTTTTCCTTTTCTCTTTCCTTTTCCTTTTCCTTTTCTCTTTCCTTTTCCTTTTCCTTTTCTC
>Ga0214919_10000399_pt1 | contig 74038 bp, 62 predicted proteins | sample LL1503_MetaG_FD_177994 | JGI IMG/M metagenome (GOLD analysis project Ga0214919, IMG submission 177994) | Freshwater microbial communities from Lake Lanier, Atlanta, Georgia, United States - LL-1503 | ecosystem: Environmental > Aquatic > Freshwater > Lake | place: USA: Georgia | collected... | reverse complement strand
GGTTTTAGAAAAGGTAGAGCAACTTTCCAAAACACAAAAAATAATTATTGGTGACTACGAAAATTTTGAAGTAAAGGGAGCAGATAAAGTAAAAGGAGCATTCATCCCCCCCCTAGTTTTTCTAAACGAAAATCCTTTTAAAAATTTAGATTGTCACAACATCGAAGCATTTGGCCCAGTAAGTACTTTAATGCCCTATAAAACAACCGAAGAAGCGATTGAATTAGCTCGATTAGGAAAAGGTTCATTAGTAAGTTCAATAATTACAACTAATTCGAAAATTGCAAAGCAATATGTCTTAGGTGCAGCAAGTATGCATGGAAGAATTTTAATTTTGAATGAAGATTGTGCAAAGGAATCAACTGGGCACGGATCACCGCTTCCCTTATTAGTACACGGAGGACCAGGACGCGCAGGTGGTGGTGAAGAAATGGGTGGAAAACGTGGTGTATTCCATTATTTACAACGAACAGCGTTACAAGGTTCACCAACAATGCTGACAAGTATATTAAATCAATACCAACAAGGTGGAAAATATATAATTAAAGATGTTCATCCTTTCAAACAATACTTTGAAGAATTAGAAATTGGAGAAACATTACTTACAGAATCTCATTTAGTGACAGAAGAGGACATTATTAATTTTGCGAATTTAAGTGGCGATAAATTTTATGCGCACATGGATCCAACATCATTAGAAGGAACTATTTTTAAGCGTACAGTAGCACATGGTTATTTTGTGCTATCGCGTGCGGCTGGCTTATTTGTTGACCCACACAAAGGCCCAGTGCTTCTTAATTATGGAATTGATGAATGCCGATTTACAAAACCTGTTTATCCTGGAATGAGCTTTGGAGTTCGCTTTACATGCAAAGAAAAAATTGACCAGGAGAAAAAAAGTACAGATGACATTTCAAAAGGAATTGTAAAATGGTTAGTAGATGTTTATGATGCTACACCGCAGGAATTTTTGGATAAAAATGGATATGATGGTCAAACGGGAGATACCGTTGCGATTGCCACAATTCTAACAATGGTCAAAAAGAAAAATCAGATATAAATTTAACGTAGTTTTAGCAAAACCACTTTAAAAGTGTAAGAGAAAACTAATACTGTTCCGATTCATTGGGAAAATCTTTGCTTTTAACATCAGCAATATAATTCCCAACAGCATTTTTAATATCCTCTGCTAAATTTGCATAACGTCTCAAAAAACGAGGTGAAAACTCAGTCGTTAATCCTATGAGGTCATGGTAAACCAAAACCTGACCATCAACACCGGCACCTGCGCCAATTCCAATTACAGGTATTTCTAATTCAGCGGCAACTGTTGCTGCAAGTGTTGCAGGAACTTTTTCTAAAACAATTGCAAAACAACCCGCTCCTTCTAAAATATGAGCATCAGCAATTAATCGTTTTGCTTCCTCGTCTTCCTTAGCACGAACATTATATGTTCCAAATTTATAGATGGATTGTGGAGTTAAACCAAGGTGCCCCATGACAGGAATACCAGCAGTCAGAATTCTTGCGATTGATTCCTTTACTTCGCTCCCACCCTCTAATTTAACAGCGTGGGCTCCCGATTCTTTCATAATACGAATTGCAGAATTCAAGGCCTCTTTTGAATTACCTTGATAAGAACCAAAAGGAAGATCAACTACAATTAATGCACGGTCAACAGCACGCACTACACTCGATGCATGGTAAATCATTTGATCCAAAGTAATGGGCAATGTTGTTTCATGGCCAGCCATTACATTTGAAGCTGAATCACCAACAAGAATTACATCAATACCTGCAGCATCAACAATTTTTGCAGAAGTGTAATCATAAGCTGTAATCATAGCAATTTTTTCGCCAGCGAGCTTCAACCCTTGAAGGGTATGAGTGGTTACTTTTTTTATGTTATTTAATTTGGACGGCATTGTAAAAATTTAAACTGATTTAATTTAAACAAAGTTAATTCTATTTTCTTTTGTAATTAAGCTAATTATTGAAGCGCTGCTGGTGCAAATATCCTATTGTGCAAAACCTGTTCCTTTTCATTGGCAGATTCATCCTTCCGAATAATGTATTCATACATTACCGTTTTTATATTTGGAGTTGCTCGCGATGTAACAGCAATGTTTTTTCTACTATAAATTAATTCCACAACACCACTTTTATCAGGAGTATAAACAGGCATAAGCGCTTCGTCAAAATTGACAGAATTTACTACCATGCCATCTACACTTAATATAAGATCACCATCACGCATTCCAAAAAGATTAGAGGTATCAGCATGGTAAACAAAAAAACCATCAACAATTTCATTGTAAATTAAACCAAAAGGCCCAAATGTATAAACGGAATCAATTGTTTTGTCATCGTAATTCCATGCTATTTTTTGGAATGAATTTTTTAAAGGTAAAGGGACTGTACCATCCACATAAGCATGAAAAAAATCAGTAATACTCGGACCTGCTATATCAACCAACAATTCTTCGAGGGAGGCGCTACTTAAAGAACTTTTCCTATTCAACTCAAACACTGCTTCTTTCAATCCAATTTTCCCCGCTGAAATTTCTGTTAAATGAATATCTAATAAGCAGGCCGTTAAAACAGCCCGAGCACGAATAATTTCTTTATTCAATGGATCATTTAGCGCATCGGTAATAAAAGCTAAATTAGAAATTGGTTTTTTAGAATTCATGTGCAAAAGTTTAACTTTTGCACTCAATGCCCCCATAAAATCACTTTCATTCACAACCGAATCACAAATATCAGCCAACCAACCGAAATAAGTATTGACTCCTTCTAAAAACCACCAGTTTTTTGTAAGCTGTGGCTTTAAAAAATTCTCATTCCCCAAAAAACTTTGAAAATCTAAGGGTGACAACATGTGCATCATATCAGCAGATGTTTTAAGTAACAACTCATTTAATAAATCATCCTCATCTGTCATTTCCGGCATAAAATAAAAAGCAGAATTCTTATGCGCCACACCACCATAATTACCATTTTGATTGAGAACTGTTTTAAATGGTGTGGTGAAATAAAAAATTAACTCATATTTTTTTTTACCAATAGCTGAAATAAAATTAGCACTGGCAGAAAGCTGTGCAGCAAGCAAACGCCTTACTAGACGTGCTGATATTCTTCCATTCTCAGAAAAAACAGAAATACTTATATAAATATTGCCTGCTAAAAAACCACATGTGTCAAGTCGCGAATACATAACAGGCGAATCAACTAACTCTGCGTAGTTTGCTGCTTTATAGGAATCGCGTGTCTGTGATTCAGAAAAAATCCTCAGTGCACTGGAAACTTTTAAATCTTCATATTTTAAAATATTGACAGTATATGGGATGTCTGAAAATCCTTCAATGTATCCAAAATAAAAAGCATGGTTAATAACAAAATTATTTCCAGCATTAATATTGGAACCTGCCGCTTGATTTACATAATTAAATCTTGCATCGGTTTGGCTAGCACTAGTTTTTTCATCATCCCAAGTATCATCTACCCAATATTCAATCTTCTTCAATACAGCACCAGCATTCATTTTCATCAAAATTACATTGTCTCCTTTCTTTGAAACAGACAATGGAAAACCATTATTATCTAGGGCATAAAACTGGTGCACAAAACGACCTGCATCTATTTTTCCAGCAACGCCAGGCAGGTAAGCAGGTAAGACATAGCGAATAGTAGTTGCCTCAATTGGTGGTGTTAGAATAGTAACCTTTACACGATCTTTTTCAGAGGTGACATTTTGTAAATCAATAGTAACATTGTAGGAAAAATCGAACGTGTTTACTTGAGCCACAAGAAAATTGCAGAAAAATAAAAAAATAAAAAGTACTGCAATCCTGTTCACATGCATGCTAAAAATGTAGGACTAAGGTAAGGATTACGAGCTATATACAAGGCAAATAAAGGAATTATAAGTTAAGGCATTAATTCCTTTGCCATCTTACTTAGATAAATAAGTAAGTATATTTTCTTCTACTCGTTTTACAACAGCATTCACATCTGCACGCTGAAACATTTTACCAGTAACCTTCTCATAAAGTTCAATGTAACGTTCAGAAACTGAATGCACATAAGCATCACTCATTTCAGGAATTACCTGACCTTCTTTTCCCATAAAGCCATTTTCAATCAACCATTGCCGAACAAATTCCTTAGATAATTGTTTTTGAGCATCGCCGTTCGCTTGACGCTTCTCATAACCATCAGCATAAAAATAGCGAGAGGAATCGGGTGTATGAATTTCATCCATCAAAATAATTTCACCTTTGTAGTTACCAAATTCATATTTCGTATCAACCAAAATTAATCCTTGCTTAGCAGCCATTTCATTACCTCGGTGGTACAATGCACGTGTATAAGTTTCCAACTGTATATATTCTACCTCTGAAACTAATCCAGAACGAATAATCTCTTCTCTAGTAATATCTTCATCATGGCCAACAGAGGCTTTAGTAGTAGGTGTAATAATTGGTTCAGGAAACTTATCACTTTCCTTTAAACCATCGGGCATCGCAACCCCACAAATAATTCTTTTACCAAGGGAATATTCCCGCCAGGCATGGCCAGTCAAATAGCCACGAATAACCATCTCAACTTTATAAGGTTCACAACGAATGCCTGCTGTAACAACGGCATCGGGAACAGCTGCTACCCAATTTCGCACAATATCTTTTGTAGCCTCCAAAAAATGTGCAGCAACCTGGTTCAAAACTTGGCCTTTATAAGGAATGCCACGAGGCAACACCACATCAAATGCTGAGATACGATCACTTGCAACCATTACAAGTAAATCGGTACCGATGGAATATACATCCCTCACTTTACCTTTATAAAAAGCAGTTTGATTTGGAAAATTAAAATTTGTTTCTGTAAGTGTGTTATTCATATTATTTAGAGTTATCATAAATTTCAATTATACGCTTCACAATTTTATGTCGAATCACATCCTGCTTATCAAAATAAACAAAATCTAATCCTTCTGTTTTTGGCAAAATTTTCATGGCTTGCAATAATCCACTCGGCTGATGCTTTGGTAAATCTATTTGGGTCACATCACCAGTGATGACAAATTTAGCAGAAGGCCCCATACGAGTTAAAAACATTTTTAATTGCATCTCCGTAGCATTTTGAGCTTCGTCAAGAATTACAAACGAATTATCCAAAGTGCGACCACGCATAAATGCAAGCGGAGCAATTTGAATGACATTCGTTTCAATGTAATTTTTTAATTTATCCGAAGGAATCATATCATAAAGTGCATCGTACAAAGGTTGCAAATACGGATCTAATTTTTCCTTTAAATCACCAGGTAAAAACCCTAAGTTTTCGCCCGCCTCAACGGCAGGTCGTGTCAGTACAATTTTACGAACTTCTCTATTTCTTAATGCACGAACTGCAAGTGCTACTGCAGTATATGTTTTCCCAGTTCCAGCAGGACCAATTGCAAAAACCATGTCGTTCTTTGTTGAACTTTCTACTAAACGAATTTGCCCAGCAGTACGCGGTTTAACAAGTAATCCCTGGTTTCCATAAACAAGAATATCAGTTGGTTCGCCATTTTTGCTTTCTGAATTTCCTTCTACAGCTCCACTCATCACTGACTCTACATTGGTATGAGTTAATGTACCGTAACGCTTAAAATATTGTTGAAAAGCATCGATGGACTCCTCAAACCGTATTATTTGTTCTAAGTCACCAATCACTTTAATCATATTCCCACGCGCTATAATTTTCAATTTTGGAAAAAATGTTCGGATATAATCTAGCTTTGCATCATTTACACCAAACAGGACGATTGGTTCAACACTTATCAATTCAATGTTTTTTTCTGCCACCCTACAATTAAATTTTAAAACCAATTATGAATTATTTATTTTAAAGAAAGTTTTGTTAGACACAAGAAATGAAAAATTTTTCTCCTTTCTCGAATAACCAAACCCCACCTTAATCTCTTTTCGTAATTTTACAACAAAATAAACGGAATTTATTCAATCTGCAAAATTTAAAATTGAATGTCAATCATAACGCTAACCACTGACCTTGGAGTAAAGGATCATTATTCATCCTCCTTAAAAGGTGCCTTACTGCGTCAAATTCCGTCTGCTACTATCATCGATATATCACATGAAATAGCACCTTACGACTGCGGTCAAGCTGCTCATGTTTTGGGAAATGCGTTTCATGAGTTTCCAATCGGGACAATACACCTTGTAGCGGTTGCCAGTGGTGGAAGTGGAATGTTTAATCACGTTGCTATTAAATTTCAAGACCATTATTTTGTGGGCTGTGATAACGGCGTTTTTTCACTACTATCGCCCAATAATAAATTAGAACAAATCATACAGATAGGATTGGCAGGGAAAGAACCCTCTACATTTCTTGCACGTGATTTATATTTACCGGCAGTTATAAAATTAGCGCAAGGAATTCCAATAGAAAATCTTGGAATTCCACAATCCAAAATTTCTGAGCTGTTTCGTACTATTTCTCCACCAGAAATTGACGTTTTAAAAGGGGTTGTTGTCTATATTGATCAATTCAATAACATAATTACAAACATAACAGGAGATGATTTTGATAGCATTGGGAAAGGGCGATTATTTATAATAGAAGTATTAAGCGAAGAAATTAAAGAACTACACCGTACGTATGGAGATGTTCCCATAGGAGGATTGGTCGCCTTTTTTAATTCTGCAGGGGTTTTAGAATTAGCAATGAACAATGGTAAAATGGCTACATTGTTTAATTTAAAATTAAACTCCATAATTAGAATAAAATTTTCCTAACGATAAATTTGATTGATTAAATTTAATTAAGGCAAAGACAATTCAACAAAAAAAGGATAAACACAATAACCGATGATTACAAGACTGGTTAAACTTACATTGCTACCTGAAAAAACAGAACTCTTTAAAGAAATATTTTATGAACACGAAGTTTCAATTAAAAAATTCCATGGTTGCTTAACACAAGAACTACAAAGAGATATTAATTCGCCAACTGTTTTTTTTACAATTTCTAAATGGAGTTCAGTAGCCGATTTAGAAAACTACCGCAACTCAGAACTTTTCAAAATAATTTGGCCTAAAATAAAAATATTGTTTGCTGAAAAAGCCATGGTTTGGAGCTTAGAAGTCCAATAGAATAGTTTTTCAAAATAAAATTATGAATATTTAACAGATAAAAGTTCTTCTAAAAAATCATCTTCAATTCATTAAAATTAAACCGCTTTACTACTCCATCAACAGATTGTAGAATTAAAATCCCGTCAGCACTTACACCTTCTATTGTGGCATCAAAATCGGTCTTGAAATCAGAAAAATGTGCGCTGCAATTTAACTTATAAAGTCGCGCATGGTAATCGGCACGTAATTTATCAAACTGACAAGCTCGCAATTGAAGGTAACGCGCTTCGATGGAACGGAAAAGCTGCTGCAGGAAAGCATCCAATTCTGTTTCCTTTTGTGTCAATTGTAAAATTGAAATTGCTTGAGGCAAATCGGCATCAAAATGAGCCTGGTTTACATTAAGTCCAATTCCGACAACAGCAGCAGAAAACAATGAGCCACTGATTATATTCTCAATAAGAATTCCTGCAACTTTTTTACCATTAGCGATAATATCATTGGGCCATTTGATATGAATATCGGCAGAAGGAACTAGGTCAATAAGTAAATCAGAAACACCCAAAGAGATAGCGCGGGTAAGATCAAACTGCATAGGGATAGCTAAGAAAGTGGGCTTTAGAATGATGCTACAAACCACGTTTTTGGCAGGCTCACTTTGCCAAACATTTTCCCTTTGCCCGCGACCATTAGTTTGCGAAAGTGCAAGTACCACAGCCCCCTCAGCAATAGCTGGGCCACGCAAAAGATCAAGAGCAAATGAGTTAGTAGAACCTACCTCGTTCAATCGAATAATTTGATTACCAATAAAAAGCGTACTTGAATTTCCTAAGGCCATTTTAACTTATCTTTGTACCCCGATAAGCAATTGCTGATTGGAGAAACATATTCATTATTTACAACACAAAATTAAGCTTTAAAACCGCAATAGGAAAGCTAAATAACTAAATGGCAAAAAAGAAAACAAAAGTTATTGGAAAACTTAAAAAAAAGCCAACAGCAAAAAAATCCACAACTTTAAAAAAAGACAAAAAAATAGTTGTTAAAAAAGTTTCAGCTAAGAAAAAAGTCAGCCCTAAAAAAGTTGTGGAGAAAGCTGCTCCTAAAAAGAAAATAGCAACAAAAAAAGTTGCTGCTCCTAAAAAGAAAATAGGAACAAAAAAAATTGCTGCTCCTAAAAAGAAAATAGCAACAAAAAAAATTGCTGCTCCTAAAAAGAAAATAGCAACAAAACAAATTGCTGCTCCTAAAAAGAAAATAGCAACAAAAAAAGTTGTTGTCAAGAAAACCAATGCTCCAAAAAAGAAAGCTGCAGTTAAAAAAGCACCTGATTGGTTACAAAAATTAAATGAACAAGAGCCCTATTCAAGCGGAATTGCTGTACCAATTTTCGATTGGGAAAATTTTGAAGGTATAAAAAGAGAAGTCCCGGAAAAGAAAAAAGTTGATTCAGTAAAAGAAATTACACCGCCGGCATTACCGAAAGAAATAAAAAAGAAGAACAAAGAAACTTCTATTACAAAAACACTTTCAAGAAATCAACTTAAAAAATCTTCCGCAAAGAAAAAATCTTCTGAAAGAGAAACACTTTTAGATGCTACGTATAGCACCAATCCTGCAACACCCAAAAACACATTACCTGTAGACCCAAAAGCTTCTCAGCTTGCCAAAGCAATTGTGAATGCAATTGAGGAGAAAAAAGGAGATAATATCATTTGCCTAGACTTGAGAAATATTGAAAACCGAGTATGTGATTACTTTATTATATGCGATGGTAACTCTACTACACAAGTTGATGCCATAGCAGGATCAGTAGAGTTTTTAGTAAAAAGAGATTTGGGTGAGCGACCATACCGAAGTGAAGGCTATGAAAACAAAACCTGGATTTTGATTGACTACGTCAATGTTATTGTGCACGTTTTTGATAAAGAAACAAGGCAATTTTATAACCTGGAAAGTCTTTGGGCCGATGGTGAAAAAATAAAATTCTAAAAAATTACATGACTTACAAGATTAAACATCCTAAAGAAGTATCAATAAACAATTCACAACAAGATTAAATAAAAAAATAGAGTATGAGTGAAGATATCAATAAAGGTAATTCAAATGAAGACAAGCGTAAAAACGGATTTACTCCACGTAAACCACAAATTCCACGCTCGCCATCAGGTTTTATGTGGGTTTACATCATTTTAGTTGTAGGCCTTATTAGCTTTTTTGTGCCAACGATGATGGAAGAAATTCCGCAGGTAAATTATACAGAATTTACAGCACTGGTTAAAGATCATGCTATTGAAAAAATGCAAAGAATAAGTAATGACAACAATAAACTTGAAATTGTTTTAAATACTTCAGCAGATTCAAGCAATTCCGTTAGAGCTTTAAAAGCAAAATTCAAAAATTGGAAAGGTGCAACACCACCGCATGTGCCACATTTGAAATTGGAAAATAGTTGGTCTGAGAATCTCAATGATATAATTATTCAAACACAACTGGATAATAGATTTAATGAGCGCATAGTAAGTTTCCAAGTTCATTTAAAGCAGTTGCAACTTGATTCAACTGTAAATCTGGATATTTTAGCCGGAAAAACAGAAGGTTATTCCGATGCTGACATTGCTGCACTTTGCAAAAAAACTGATAGCAGTATTATTTCTCAAAAGTATTTCAATGAAAAAATTACCTCAATAGGAAAGAAAAAGGATTATACAATTGCTATTGAGGAAATAAAGCGTACCTCCTTTTCAGATCATTTATCGTGGATACTTCCATTGGCAATAATGATTATCATTTGGATTTTCTTTATGCGACGAATGGGCGGAGGTGGTGGATCACAAATTTTTAATATTGGAAAATCAAAAGCTACGCTGTTCGACAAAGACACCATGGTTAATACCACGTTCAACGATGTGGCTGGATTGGAAGAAGCAAAAGTGGAGATCAAAGAAATTGTGGATTTCTTGAAAAATCCAAAAAAATATACTGACTTAGGTGCAAAAATTCCAAAAGGTGCGTTGTTGGTTGGTCCTCCAGGAACGGGAAAAACATTAATAGCAAAAGCTGTTGCTGGAGAAGCGAAAGTTCCATTTTTCTCCTTATCAGGTTCAGATTTCGTGGAAATGTTTGTAGGTGTTGGAGCATCTCGGGTAAGAGATTTATTCAAGCAAGCAAAAGAAAAATCACCATGCATCATTTTCATCGACGAGATTGACGCTATTGGTCGTGCACGTGGAAGAAGTGCTGCTCAAGGCTCAAATGATGAGCGTGAAAATACATTGAACCAATTGTTGACAGAGATGGATGGCTTCGGTACAAACTCTGGGGTAATTATTCTTGCTGCCACCAATAGAGCTGATATATTAGACCGAGCACTACTTCGTGCAGGCAGATTTGACAGACAGATTTTTGTTGACCTACCAGATTTAAATGAACGAAGAGCTATTTTCCAAGTTCATTTGAAACCACTTAAAATTGATACAACAGTAGACTTAGATTTTCTTGCAAAGCAAACTCCTGGATTTTCTGGTGCCGATATTGCAAACATTTGCAACGAGGCAGCATTAATTGCAGCTCGCCATGACAAAAAATTTGTTGAACGTCAAGATTTTTTAGATGCAGTAGATCGTATCATCGGTGGACTGGAAAAGAAAAATAAAATTGTTTCTAAAGGGGAGAAAAAAGTTATCGCTTTCCACGAGGCCGGTCATGCAACTGTAAGTTGGATGCTCGAGCACGCGGCTCCTTTGGTTAAAGTAACCATCGTTCCTCGTGGACGTTCGTTAGGAGCAGCTTGGTATTTACCTGATGAAAGACAAATTACAACTACTGATCAATTCTACGATGAAATCTGTGCTACACTTGGTGGTCGCGCTGCAGAAGAAGTAGTTTTTGGAAAAATTTCTACAGGAGCATTGAGCGATTTAGAACGCATAACCAAACAAGCTTATGCAATGGTTATGTATTATGGGCTGAATGATAAAATTGGAAATATTTCTTACTACGATACAAGCGGTCAGGAATTCATGATGCAAAAACCATACAGTGACAAAACAGCTGAAATTATTGACGAGGAAGTAAAAAAGCTAATTGATTCTGCTTATGAAAAAACGAAACAGTTACTTCGCGACAATCGTGATAAATTAGATCAATTAGCTGCAAAACTAATAGAGAAGGAAGTAATTTTCAAAGAAGATCTAGAAATCATTTTCGGAAAACGTTTGTTTGATAAAGACATCGAAAAAGAAAAAGAAGAATCAGATAAGTTAGCTCAAGAAAAAATGATTGCTGACCAAAAGACAGAACCAATTGAATCGTTAAACAATAGCGAAGAAAAGAAAGAGGAAAATAAATAATCAACAAGGCAATATTTTTCTAACTTAAATATGGAAGATAGCACTTCAAGAGAAAAAATTTTAAAAAAAGTGCGGACTGCTCTACTTAATAAGTCGAGAATTGAAGCTGGGTCGATAGACTACGAGTCAAATATTTATGTTGAATCGGAAGATGCTATTGAAATAATATTTGCTCAGCAGTTTTCAGATGTTGGAGGAAATTTTATTTTTTGTGAGCATGCGGAAGATTTCATTACGAATATAGCCGCATTAATTGAAGACGAAAGTTTCGGGAAAATATGGTGTGCTGAACCAGCAATTCAAGAATTACTCAAGCAATCGAACACCTCTTATTTATCTTCCATAGAAGAATTAGAACAGGCAGGAACAAGTGTTACCAGCTGTGAGTTTCTAATTGCACGCACTGGGAGTATCTTAATTTCTTCCAAACAAATAATAAGTCGTAAAGCTACTGTTTCCCCACAACAACATATTGTAATTGCCAAAACATCGCAACTGGTGATGCATATGAAAGAGGCGCTAAAAGCAGTGAAAACAAAATACAACAACGAAATGCCTTCCTTTGTGTCGGTAATCACAGGACCAAGCAAAAGTGCTGACATCGAAAAAATATTAATTCAAGGCGCACATGGCCCAAAAGAAATTTATGTTTTTATGATTGATGACATGGGATCTTACAATGAATCTTAAATAGTTAAATAACTATGGATAAGAATTTTTATCAACGCTTATGTACGGGTATTATTTTCATTGCTGTGCTCGTTTCTTGCATCACCTTAAGCCAATGGAGTTTTGCAGCGTTATTTTTACTACTTATCATCCTCGGACTTTTGGAATTTTACAAATTAATTAAAAATACTGGCGCAATGCCACAAACATTTTTAGGCGTACTACTTGGAGCATCCCTATTTTTATTTGTTTTTTTTGCAAAAAATCGAACATCATTTCCTTCCGTCAATATAGAAAAGTACCTGTTTTCAATATTGTATTTTATTCCATTTCTGCTTTTTTTTATTGAACTTTTCAGAAAGAAAGAACTGCCATTTTTAAATATTGCTTATACCATTTTAGGTTGGCTTTACATTGCACTTCCATTTGCTTTGTGGAATATTATTTTATTTAAGATGAGCGATTCTAAATCTGAAGTAATGTATAATTTTCATCCATTACTTGCATTTTTCATTATCATGTGGACGACAGACACAATGGCTTATGTGTGCGGAAAATTTTTCGGGAAACATAAATTAGTTGAACGCATTTCACCAAAAAAAACTTGGGAAGGATTTGTTGGTGGAGCACTATTCGCCCTACTTAGTGGATTTATTATTTCAATTTTCTACCATGATCTAAACACGATGCATTGGATTATACTTGCAGGTATTATTGCCATAACAGGAACGCTAGGCGACCTAGTAGAATCTATGTTCAAAAGAAGTATTGGAGTTAAAGACTCGGGGAAAATTTTCCCTGGGCACGGAGGCATTCTTGATCGATTTGACTCTTTTTTACTTTCAACACCATTTGTAGTAGTCTATTATTGGATTTTTGCTTTCTAACTACGAAAATATGTATAGATTTCAATATTAACGAAATTGGACCATTGAATGAATACGTTTGATTACCAATGAATTACAAATCCGAAATTATACTTAAATTCGTGCGTTAATTAAACCAATAATTTAACTAATATCAGATTATATATCTGCAAAAAATGGAATCGACTACTAAACCAGACACCACAACTCACCAAAGCATGTTTCATGCTGTGCTAGCACGATTAGATAAAGCTGCTGAACTGTTCGGAATAAAACCTGAGATAGCAGAAATACTTCGACATCCGAAGAAGGAAGTTAAAGTAAGTCTTCCTGTAAAAATGGATGATGGATCCATAAAAGTTTTTGAGGGCTTTCGTACAATACATTCTACACATCTTGGGCCATCGAAAGGTGGAATTAGATATGCAATGGATGTAAACGATGATGAAGTTAGAGCACTTGCTGCATGGATGACCATTAAATGTGCTATTGCAAATATTCCTTATGGTGGTGGAAAAGGTGGCGTTAAATGCGATCCTCGAAAAATGTCGGAAGGTGAATTAGAGCGTATGACACGTGCTTATACACGTTCAATGGCCGATATTTTTGGTGAAAATAAAGATGTTCCAGCACCCGATATGGGCACAGGAAAACGTGAAATGGCATGGTTGCTTGACGAATTTAACCGCATCAAAGGTGAAGACTGTCCAGGAGTTGTAACAGGAAAACCAATTACACTCGGCGGTTCAAAAGGTCGTGAGGCTGCAACCGGCAGAGGTGTAATGGTAGCTGCACTTGCAGCTATGAAAAAAATGGGTATTAATCATAAAACTGCAACTGCTGCTGTTCAAGGTTTCGGAAATGTTGGTTCCAACGCTGCACGCCTACTCGCATCTAAAAGCATAAAAATTCAGGCTATTTCCGATCATACCGCTGCCTACTTTAATGCCAATGGAATTGATATTGATGCTGCCATAAAATTTGCTGCAAGCAATGGAAATATTCTTAAAGGATTTACTGGCGGAGAAGAAATCGACAAAAATTCTATCCTCACATTAAATGTTGATCTACTTGTACCTGCGGCTATCCAAGGTGTAATAACTGAGGCAAATGCAAAAGATATTAAAGCTAAGTTAATTGTTGAAGGAGCAAATGGTCCTACAGAAGCAGAAGCCGATGAAATTTTAAATAATAAGGGAATCGTAGTTGTTCCAGATGTTCTTGCAAATGGTGGAGGTGTTACTGTTTCTTACTTCGAGTGGGTACAAAATAAATACGGACACTACTGGACAGAAGAAGAAGTAAATGCAAAACATGACACCTCGATGGCTCAGGCATTCGAAAACTGTTGGTACAATTCTCAACAATATAAAACGAGCATGCGAATTGGGGCTTACATTACAGCGTTGAAACGTTTGGACAAAGCGATTCGTTATAAAGGAAGTTTCTAGTTAACGATTAATTATTAATAATGCTGAATGGGAAACTGTTCGGCATTTTTTTTTGCTCTTAACATTTCTCTCTTTCCAGGTGGCCCTTGTAATCGTTCCACAGAAAACCCTGCCGCAATCATATTCCTCCTCACCTGCCCTTTTGCGCAATACGTTACAAGAATTCCTTTATTTTTCATTGATAAAAATAATTTTCTGAAAATTTCTTCTGTCCACAATTCAGGTTGAACAGTTGGCGAAAATGCATCAAAAAAAATTAAATCGAATTTATGCGCTGCTGGCCTAAAATCCGTAAATTCAATTTGAAGTTTAGTTAAAATAAAGTTAGTTTGAATTTCGACATTCGTATTCCATTCACACTCGTGTATTTTCAAAAATAATTGTCGATACAAATCGTCCGATGCGTAATTCAATTGCCTTGCAATTTTTAAAGGAAGAGGAAACTTTTCAACTGAACAATACCTTATTCTTTTTGAATGATTAAGTAAACATTCCCGGGCAACAAGAAATGTATTTAACCCGGTTCCAAAACCAATTTCAAGAATATCAAGTTCATTGGTTGTCACAAAATCAAAACCCATTTTCATGTACACATGCAACGATTCCTGCATGGCACCATGAATAGAATGAAAGTGTTGGTTAAATTGAGAAGAAAAAATTGTATCCGATCCATCTTGAGTTTGCACTACTTGATGATCCAAGATTCCATTCATGTTATTGAAAATTCAGAAATTCAAATTCTTAATAAAACTAAAAATAGAACCAACCTATTTTGAAAGAATCTTAAACTCTGTTCTACGATTATTAGCACGTCCAACCTCTGTATCGTTTGAATCGATAGCATTGGTTTCACCAAATCCTTTAAATTCTAAACGAGTTGATTTTATTTTATGCGCCACTAAATAATCCACGCAAGCTTTTGCACGAGCTTCAGAAAGTTTTAGATTGTACTCATCGTTACCACGACTATCGGTATAGCCCGATAATTCAATCCGCAGAGTAGAATTATCCTGCAAAATATCTACTAAACGATCTAACTCTATTGAAGATTCAATTTTCAAAGTAGATTTATCAGTATCAAAGAAAATATTTCGAAGTACAATTGTTGCACCCACATCAATTTTCTCAAGTTCTATGTTTTTAATTATTTCCTGATATGTAGCAATGACAGGGATATCGAAATTTTCGGATTGGAAAAGATAACCATCCATTTTAACTGCAATTCCATAATTTTTTCCAGAAGGTAAGGAAACAAGGTATTTACCTGTAACACTATTTCCAGTGAATGTAGCAATAGTCTGATTGAGTGTATTGTCAACAATTTCAATTGAAGCACCTAATGGCAATTGAGTTGCTTTATCCGTAACAGTTCCTTTTAAAATTGTTACCTGAGCTGTTATGATGTCAACAGGCATTAATGATTCAACATTTTTAACAGGCCGTGCTACTCCGGCAAGCAAATTGTCCTCAGCACTTAATGCTAATGTTTTTTCGGGACCTAAAAATGTGATTTTATAAATATCTTTTTCTCCGTAGCCGCCTGCCTTATTCGTAGCAAAATAACCATGTTTTCCATTAGCAGAAATTACAAAAAAAACATCGTCATCGGGTCCATTAATTGGCCAACCTAAATTAATTGGCTCGCCCCAACTACCATTCGAAAATTCACTTTTAAAAATATCATACCCCCCCATTGTATTGTGTCCTTGTGAAGAAAAATAAATTGTTTTTCCATCCGGATGAATGAATACACCTTCTTCGCCATAAACAGTATTAATTGGAACACCAATATTAGTTGAAGGACCCCAATTGTTTTTTGAATCCATAGTAGAAAAATAGATGTCACGATTACCAATTCCTCCATTCTTATCACTTATAAAATACAATTTTTTCCCATCGTAAGAAAGGGAAACTGTAGATTCATGTTTTTTAGAATTAATATTTTTATTCATTCGTTGTGGTTCAGTCCAACGATTCCCTTTCAATACAGATTCATATAAATCGCCGCCCTTTGTTTGACGGTAAACATATAATTTTTGTCCGTCAGGTGAAATACCTGCAGTGGCATCATGAACATCACTGTTAATTGGTTTGCCAATATTTACTCCTGCAGACCACTTACCATCAATATAAACAGATTGATACAGATCTTCAAAATACTGCATGTCTTTATCAAATTTTTGTTTCCCTGTTGTTGCACGGCGAGACGTAAAAAACATTGAACTTTCATCTGCAGTAATAATTGGAGAATATTCAGCTTCATTTGAATTAATCATCTCACCAATATTATCAATAAAAACACGTTGCGGATTTCGCTGCATTTCTTTACCTGCAAAACACTCTCTGCTTTTACGATCTATATCCACAATTTTAGCTTTATTGCCGTCTGGATTACTAGTAAGTGTAACGCGATAAGCACCATAAGCAATAACAGCCTTGTCCCACTGCGCGTGCAAATGATACAAGCGCCCAAGATAATATTGTGCAAGTTCATCAACCACAGGATTAAGCATAATGGCTTTTTCGATATAGGATAAACCCAATAATCGTTGTGCAGGAATATTATAATAACAAATTGCCATTTTGTAATTTAAAATTGCACAATTGGGATTAAACAAATAGGCAATTTTAAATTCCTCAAGTGCCTTTTTAAATCCATCCAAGCCAGCGCCTTGCATTTCATTAATTCCGCTTGGTAAAAAATAATTGTCGTCAATAAAAAATTTAAGTTGGATATTGTATATTTCACTTGCTTGCTTAAACAAAATACGACCTTGATCAAAATGTTTTGCGGCCTCCTTGTATGCTTTTTTATCGGAAAAATTTTCTGAAATAAAATCTACATTAACCTGAGCATTCAACCTTACGCTTAGAAGTAAAGCTATAGAAAAAAGAATGTATTTAGTTTTCATAATTATTTTGTAAATTAAAATTACAACTATTCTATTGTATATTGTTTAGCGCTATTTACACCGAGTTCATATGCCTTTTTAAAGTCATCGATAGCCGTATTATCACGTAACATCTCTTTTACAATGCCTCTATTAAGGTATGCATCGCCATAATTTGAATTAATAGTAATTGCTTTGTTACAATCTTCCAAACCTCCCGCATAATCCTTTTGTTTATAGCGAACAGCAGCACGATTAACATATGCAAATGCGTAATCTGATTGATACGTAATGGCGCGATTAAAATCAGTCAAGGCTCCAACATAATCAGCTGCTAAATATTTTGCATAACCCCTATTATTGTAAGCAATACAATAATCGGTTTTTAAACTTATTGCAGTAGTATAAAATTCAATCGCAGTTTTCAATTCCCCTTTCTCCCGATATGCACTTCCTAAATTATTGTGTATAAAGGGTAATCCTGAATTGATTGAAATAGCCATTTTATAATCCTCAATTGCTCCGTTCACATTACTTAACTGACGCTTCGCACTACCTCTGTCATTCCAATAATATGCGTCTTTACTATTGATCTGAATAGCATGGTCGAAATCAGAGATGGCAGCATTGTAATTTTTTTCTAAAAAGTGAAGCACTCCAATATGGTACCAGGCCTTATCGTGCTCGGGCTTAATGCGAACTGCATTCTCATAATCATTCAATGCACCTTTGGGATTTCCATCTAATTCTTTTACTGATCCCATAGAAAAATAAGAATAATCTGCTGCTGGATTAAGTTCAATACTTTTCATAAAATCTTCAATCGCAATTTTATGCATTATTAATTCAACTCTACACAATCCACGACTGTAATATGCTTTTTCGAAATCGGGTTTTAATTCAATCGCTTTTGTAAAATCAGGAAGTGCGTCAACATATAGTTTTGCATTAAATTTAGCAGTACCATTATTGAAAAATCGTTCTGCATCTTGAGAAGGCATAAGCGTAATTGCTCGAATCGTATCCTGCGCAAAACAAATAACTGAGCAAGAGAGCAAAAAAGTAATTAATAAAACGGATTTTGTTTTCATACTTATGTTATTAATATATCGTCTAAAAATAGTAAAATGTTTGAAAGTAAAACAATTCAAAAAATAAACATATCACCAAGCATTGTTAACTTGTCAAATCAAATAAAAAACCTCATATTCGTAGTACTTTAAAGAAAATTACAATGGCAAAATTAAAAATTGCAAAAAAAAAGGGTTCTATTGTCGGAAATGAGGAGCTTGACTTCCTTAAAGCCTATATAAATAACCCCTCACCTACCGGCTTTGAGTCACCTGGACAACAACTTTGGCTTGATTATATAAAGCCATACATTGATGAGTATTTCGTTGATACATACGGCACTGCGGTAGGAGTGATCAACCCAAAAGCTCCTTATAAGGTAGTGATTGAGGCCCACGCTGATGAAATTTCTTGGTTTGTACACTACATCACAAAAGACGGTTTCATTTATTTGCGTAGGAACGGTGGCTCTGACCATCAAATTGCTCCATCTAAGCGTGTTAATATTCATACCGATAAGGGAATTGTAAAAGCATTTTTCGGATGGCCTGCAATCCATGTTCGTGAACCAGGCAAAGAAGAGTCACCTAGTGTCAGAAACATTTTTCTTGATTGTGGCGCCGCAAGCCAAAAAGAAGTTGAAAAATTAGGGGTGCATGTTGGTTGTGTGGTAACGTATGAAGATGAGTTCATGATTCTAAACGACAAATTTTATGTTGGTCGTGCATTAGATAACCGTGTAGGTGGATTTATGATTGCACAAGTGGCTCGCATGCTAAAAAAACAGAAAGTGAAACTCCCATTCGCACTTTACATAGTAAATGCTGTTCAGGAAGAGGTTGGACTGCGCGGTGCAGAAATGATTTCTGCAAGAATCAAACCTAACGTTGCAATCATTACCGACGTTACGCACGATACGCAAACTCCAATGATGAATAAAATTGCGCAAGGAGATATTGCTGCAGGGAAAGGACCATCACTTACCTACGGGCCTGCTGTTCACAATAAATTATTGAAACAAATCATTGACACTGCTAACAAAAATAAAATTCCATTTCAAAGAGAAGCTGCATCCCGATCGACAGGTACAGACACGGATGCTTTTGCATATTCTTCTGGTGGAGTTTGCTCTGCATTGATTTCTCTTCCGTTGCGTTATATGCATACAACTGTAGAAAGTGTGCATAAAGATGATGTGGAAAGTGTCATCAAACTAATTTTTGAAACACTGAAAACAATTAAAGCAAATCAAGATTTTAGATATATAAAATAAATAATGAAATACATCGTAAATCATTTTAAATTCGTTTTAGGGCTGCTACTCGCTTCACTGATTTATTCGTGTGAAAACAGTAATAAATCGACTGTCATCGAAAATGATACAATTACTGAAACCAGTATTATTGATTCTACAAGGATTCGTTTCAGAAATTTAATTTCTAAGATGCCAATACCTTTCGAATCATTAAAATCATTTTCAGCAGCAAAAACGCGTTTTAACGCAAACCTACTTAATAACCCTAAAAATACTGAGGCATACAATAGCAATAGAATTCAAGCATTAAATTTAGGCATTTATGGAGCTGATTTAGCTTACCTAATTGCACAGGATAAATTAAATGAAGCAGAGCCATTTTTAAAAAGCATTCGAAGATTATCAGACGCAATTGTTGTGCCTACAGCATTTAATGGTGCTGTTATAGATCGCTATGAGGCAAATATTAATAAGAAAGACTCCTTGCAGCATTTAGTTCAACAATCTTTTCAAAAAATAGATAACACGCTACAAGAAAATGATCGAATTGAACAAGCCTCATTGGTTTTGGCTGGCGGATGGATTGAAAGTGTGTACCTAACAGTACAGTCCATCGAGAAATCTGATCCAAATCAAAAAAAACAAGTTTTGATTGATATTCTTGCCTTACAGCGCAGTTATTTAAATAACATTACAGAACTCATTGGTTCATTTCAAGATGACAGCGTTAGTGTAAAACTTTATTCCGATTTATTAATTATTAAAAAAATATTTCCCAAGAAAATAGGTGCTAAAAAGAAAAAAATAATACCAGATTTTCAAATCCTACAACAACAAATAACCATCACAAGAAACAGAATCATTGAGATTAAATAATTTTTAGTTAAGACTGCTAAAAATCGAGAAAAGAAAATGGCAATACTTGGAAAACTTTTAAAGAAAACAATTGATTTAAACCAAATACTACCTAAGCTTAGAAATAAAAACGCATACCAAAAGCAAGAACAAACTTTAAAAAAACTTTTGAGAAAAGCAGAATTCACTGCATTTGGCGAACATTATAATTTTACAAAGATTCTTTCAGAAAAAGATATCGTAAACATGTTTCGCTCAACGGTAGCTGTGCATGATTACAATTCCATGTTTCGCAAATGGTGGTACAGAGCATTAAATGGCGAAGCTTATGTGTGCTGGCCAGAACGTGTTAAATACTTTGCTTTAAGCTCTGGAACATCAGAACAATCGAGCAAGCACATTCCTGTTACAAAAGATACAATAAAATCGATACGAAGAGGAAGTGTGCAGCAAATTCTTGCATTAGCTAAGTATGAACTCTCATCGGATTTTTATCAAAAAGGAATTCTAATGCTAGGAGGCAGCACCCATTTAAATTATAATGGAACATACTATTCGGGAGATTTGAGCGGAATTACAGCTATTAATATTCCATTTTGGTTTCAACATTTTTATAAACCAGGGCGACGCATTGCACGTGAAAGAGAGTGGAATAATAAGTTAGATGAAATGGTGCTTAATGCAAAAAGTTGGGATATTGGTATTATCTGTGGCGTTCCAGCATGGGTTCAAATATTATTCGAAAAAATTATCGCATTTCATAATGTTAAAACTATCCATGACATTTGGCCGAATCTCGAAATTTATATTTGGGGGGGCGTTGTATTTAAGCCCTATAAAAAAAGTTTTGAAAAATTATTAGGCAGAGAGATAAAATACCTTGAAACATATTTAGCATCAGAAGGATTTATCGCCTTTCAAAAAAGACCAAATTCAGAAGGCATTCAACTACTACTCGACAATGGAATATTTTTTGAATTCGTACCTTTTACATCCGATAATTTTGACAGTGAAGGGACAATCTTACCAAACCCAACTTCGTTTATAATATCAGAGGTTGACAATCAAACCGAATATGCCATTCTCATCAGTACATGTTCAGGAGCATGGAGGTACTTGATTGGAGATACCATTAAATTCACTGATGTTGAAAAGGCAGAAATAAAAATTACTGGTCGAACAAAATTATTTTTGAGTTTATGCGGTGAACACTTATCACAAGATAATATGAATCGCGCAATCGAATTAGTTGCTGATCAATTCAATATTGGAATCAGTGAGTATACCGTTGCCGGATTAAATTATGAAAATCTATTCGCACACCATTGGTACTTGGGTACAAACGATGTTGTTGATAAGGATAAAGTCCGCTTTGCTATTGATGAATTTTTAAAAACGTTAAATGATGATTACCGTGTTGAACGTATGGCGGGATTAAAAGAAATATTTATTGATTTGCTTCCAAACCATGTATTCAATGATTGGATGCGAGAAAATGGAAAAGAGGGGGGGCAGCACAAATTTCCACGCGTTATTAAAACAGAAAGGTATGAAAGCTGGAAAGCCCATGTATTAAAATACAAATTAGAAAATTCAATTTCCTAATATGATAACAGCTATAGGTCAAGGGATTTTATTCGGTATTGCACTTTGCTTTTCAATAGGACCAGCATTTTTTGGCTTAATTCAAACCAGTTTGAAACACGGTTATCGAAATGGAGTCGCTATGGCATTAGGGATTTTTGCAAGCGATTTAACGTACCTCCTACTTGCTTATTTTGGAATTTCAAGCATATTAATGAATGAAAAATATGCGATACCAGTAGGATTCGGTGGGGGTATCATATTAGTTGTTTATGGACTAATTCAAATGTTAAAAAAGCCAGTTGTACAAAATGAGGATGGGGAAATAATAGATATTAAAAAAACAACTTATACCGCATCGGCATTGAAAGGATTTATTATGAATCTTTTGAATCCATTTGTATTATTTCTATGGATTGGGGCAATAACATTGGCTTCAAATAAATTGGACAAAGACCCATTGAATGTTATTGTTTTCTTTATCGCTACTCTTTCAACAGTTTTAGGAACAGATATTTTAAAATCGCTTGCAGCAGGGAAAATAAAAAACTATCTCAATGACAAAACAATTTGGAAAGTAAATATGATAGCAGGAATTATTTTAATAATCTCTGGTATTATATTAATAATACGCGTTGTTGTAGAACATCCTTGGATAACATAAAACATTCTACTTCTCAATGATTCGCTTAATATCGGGTCTAAAATAATTCGTTCCTTTCAAAACTTTACCATCTTCACGAAATATTGGTTTTCCGTTTTCATCTAATTTGGACATGTTACTACGATGAATTTCATCGAAAACCTCCTCGATTTTAAACTGCAATCCATGACGAAGTATAGTGCCAAAAGTGATGTACAATAAATCACCTAAAGCATCAGCAATTTCAACCAAATCTCCATTTTTACATGCTTCGAGGTATTCCTCATTTTCCTCTTTCAATAAATTAAAACGAAGCGTTGCTTCGTCAGCAGGCACTACTCCTGTAGGAACAAATCGATTACCGATATTAAATATATCATGAAACTCTTCCACACTCTTAATTTTACTCAAAAGCGAAAGAGAAGAACCACTTTCAACAGTCATATTTTTTTTAATTAATTAGAAAATATAAATAAAGTCTATACCGAACAAAATTTAATAACAAAACCATATCCCGCCCCTACGGGGCTTCTAATACGTGCTGGATGTTGTTTTCTACCAAGATTTCGTCCCTACGGGACTATGTTTAATAAAGACCATATTTAAGTCCCGTAGGGACGAAATCTTGGTAGAAAAACCAATTTAAATTGTTTCAAAGCCCCGTAGGGGCGGGATATTTTAATAACATCTTATTCAGTATAAACAATAATGAAAATAATTATAAAAGGAATAATCAAAAACAGTCTTAAAAAGCGCAAATTATTATTTTTTAGCAGACTTTTTAATGAGTCGGTAATTTTCATTGAGTGATTGCAATACCTCATTTGTAATATCGAGACTATCATTTGCATAGAGCACACCGCTACCACCACCATAACCTAAAATAAAATCTATTTTTTTATCTTTATAAAAAACCTTGAAGAAATTTGTAATGTCATTAGTGATTTTCGTATTTTGACCCATGGCACTGTTTTCGAGAACACCCATTTGTTCCTGCATTTTTTGTAATTCCTCATTTCCCTCATTTAATGCCGTCTCTTCCCTTAACTTTTCATTATCCGACAATAATTGTTTCGCATCGTTTTGTTGATACAACTCTAATCGAGATTGAAGCGCTCTTGCTTTTTTCTGATATTGATTTTGCAACGCATTTGCTTTGGCATTAGTTTCCAAACTCAAATCAGCATAAGCATCATATTTTACACCAACAGAATCAATGTTAACATATAAAACCCTCGAAGTAGAAAGATTTTTTGGAACAGAAAATGCTTTTTTCGACAAATCTATAGTTGGGACATCATCAGACTTTGCTAAAGAACTAGATAGGTCTGAATTAAAATGGAGGTAAAATAAAACAGCAACAGCTACAACGAGTATCGCATTTAGAATTAAAGAATAATTATTTTTCACTTTATTATAGTATTTAGATTACAAATATAAAGAAACAGAACTAATTGATTATCATAAAAATCGGCCAGTTTTTCGTTACCAAATTCGCAAAGTGTTAAAACATCATAAATTGATTAATTAAGCTAACCTTCAGTATGATTATAAATGGCATTTTTAAAACCACATCCTGAGGAATAAGAAGAGAATGAAACTATAAAAACAAGCATTTCGCCTCAAACATTCTGTCTATTGTATTAGAGGGGATTAATAAATCGCAGCGAGGGTTAAAACCAGCTATTAACAATCGGGCGAAGTTTTACACAAATAGTAAATTGAATATAGATATGTGTAATTTCGTTTCGTGAAAATTTTGAATTTCTTATATTCAGTAGTTAAAAATAAATATGTTTTAACCGTAATGCTGCTAACCTTGTGGTTATTATTTTTTGATCGAAATGATGTTTTCTACCAATACGAAAGATATCAAAGTGTAAAAAAATTGGAGGCTGAAGCAAACTACTTTAAAAACGAAATTGCTCGAAACAAAAAAGAGGGGGAAGAATTAAAATCAGATTCTAAATTACTAGAGAAATTTGCAAGAGAGCGTTACCTTATGAAAAAAGACAACGAAGATATTTTTTTGTTGGTAGAAGATTCGTTAGAGAAAAAATAATACAACGATGAGAATTATTTATATTCTCCAAATACCTTACGCAAAACATCTGAAATTTCACCGAGCGTCGCATACTCCTCCACTGCAGCTAAAATACAAGGCATAACATTAGCGCTTCCCCTTGCAGCTGTTTCCAGTTTCTCTAAAAGATCGGCTACTTTTTCATTGTTGCGATCTTCTTTTATTTTTTTGATTTTTTCAATTTGCACAATTCTAATTTCATCATCAATCGTTAGCAAATTTTGCATCGGCTTTTCTTCAACCTGAAACTTGTTTACACCCACAATTATTTTCTCATTACGTTGAATTTCATTTTGATATTTATAAGCAGCACCCGCAATCTCATCTTGCATAAATCCTTTTTCAATTGCCTCTACACTCCCACCCATAGCATCAATTTGCTCAATATAGTCCCATGCTTTAGCTTCCACCTCATTGGTCAAGGCCTCCACCATGTAAGAACCTGCAAGCGGGTCAACGGAATCAGGAACGCCACTTTCCAAAGCAATTATTTGCTGTGTACGTAATGCAATTCTCGCAGCTTCCTCAGATGGCAGTGCCAATGCTTCGTCAAAACCATTTGTATGTAAACTCTGAGTTCCTCCCATTACAGCTGCGAGCGCCTGAAGCGTTACACGAACAATATTGTTTTGTGGCTGTTGAGCAGTTAATGTTGACCCTCCCGTTTGTGTGTGAAAACGCAACATCATTGATCGCTCATCCTTTGCACCAAGATCGCTTGTTATTTTTGCCCACATGCGTCGAGCAGCGCGGAATTTTGCAATCTCTTCGAAAAAATTATTGTGTGCATTAAAAAAAAAGGACAAGCGCTTTGCAAAAATATCAATATCCAAGCCTTTTTCAATTGCTGCCTTCAAATAGGCTTTTCCATTTGCAAGCGTAAACGCTAATTCCTGTACTGCAGTTGAGCCCGCCTCACGAATATGATAACCAGAAATTGAAATCGTATTCCACTTTGGAACATGTACTGCACAATACTCAAAAATATCAGTAATGATACGCATTGATGCTTTAGGTGGATAAATATAAGTACCACGAGCAGCATATTCCTTCAACAAATCATTTTGGATTGTTCCAGATAGTTGATGAAGATCTGCGCCTTGTTTTTTGGCTAGTGCAATATACATACACAACAATATAGATGCCGTGGAATTTATGGTCATCGATGTTGTTATTTCCGATAGTTTAATTCCTTTGAAAAGTATTTCTATGTCCTGCAAAGAATCAATAGCTACACCCGATTTTCCAACTTCTCCTTCCGAAAATACATGATCAGAATCATACCCAATCTGAGTTGGCAAATCAAACGCAACGGAAAGTCCAGTTGTTCCACTCTTTAACAAAAAATGATACCGATTATTTGATTCTTCAGCTGTAGAAAAACCAGCATACTGGCGCATGGTCCATAATTTGCCACGATACATATCGGACTGTACACCTCGCGTAAATGGAAATTTTCCAGGTTCTTCTTCTTGAATATCCTTTTTTGGATAAACACGATTAATCTCAATACCTGAGTCGGTTAGAAATTTCTTACTTAAATCATTTTTCCCCTTCGACTTCATAATTATTTGATAAAAATATTGCCAAGTAAAAAATTAATATTTTTAAAAGAATCAATTAAATTAAAATCTGAAATTTAAAATATTTGCCCAATTTCCTTCTTGATATATTCTAAAGCCACTTGCGTTGGTAATTTCTCAATCTGCTGAGAAATTTGAAGAATTGTTTGACTCAATTCTACGCCTGTTGCTGTAGCGGGCAATTTTGAAGATGAAATATTTACAAGTTTTGTAATTTCTTCTTTGGCTGTCTTAACCATTTCCCAAGAATGATTAGACATATAAATTTGTTGGGAAAGATTGTGTTCAAATTCAGTTCTAATCATTTTGGTTAATTCTGACTGCAACAAACGGGAACTCATTCCACTCTTATAAGTGCGCGTAATAAGAATGTTAGGATTAATCCGTTCTAGAAATATAGCCATACGTTCATAGGCCTGCAAACGCATTGGTGTAACAACATTTTGATGCGCTAATCGAATTTCAGCAAGTCGACGCTTTGATTCTGTATCAAGGAATTTTTTTACAGTAAAATAACCAGCTGCAAAAACAAAAACTGAAGGCAATAAAAATTTTAAAATATCAAATAGAATAGAAAGTGTGTCGGAAGAAGTGTTGCCTGAAGCCATGTCTTTTTACTTATTTTTGAAAATAGTATTTCGTAAAAATAATCATTTCCCCTCCGTTTCGAAAATGAATCCCAATTCATCGTAAATCTAAGTAAATAATAGGATTATTTGTCAATTTATAAATCATAAAATACTAAATATCAATTATTTAAATTTAACCACAGTAAAAATAAATTCATTGCATCATTTGAGCTTCAGCATACGCTTTGCCATTCAAGCAATAAATATTTCAATAAAAAATGAACAATTCTCTGCTGAAAACCCAATTAAGTGAAGTCCTAAGAAGAGTACATTATAGTTACATTTGGCCTTCTTAAAGCATAACGAAAGAATAAAAAATATGGCGCATCTAGCGGACCGCATTAACAGGCTAAGTGAATCGCAAACCATTGCGATGGCTAGAAGAAGTCGTGAACTAATAGAAAGCGGAGTTGATATAATTAGTCTCAGTCTAGGTGAACCTGACTTTAAAACTCCTGCCATCATAAAAAATGCTGCTCAGGAAGCAATAGAAAAAGATTTTACATACTACACACACGTCTCTGGCTACAAAGAGCTACGTCAAGCTGTTGCAGATAAATTTCTTCGTGACAATAATTTGCGCTACACAGCAGATGAAATTGTAATTTCCACAGGTGCAAAACAATCAATCGCAAACGTGGTTTTGAGTTTAGTAAATCCAGGGGACGAAGTGCTGATACCAATGCCATTTTGGGTCTCCTATGTTGAGCTCATAAAACTTGCACAAGGCGTTCCCGTAATTATTCCAACATCACTTGAGAATAATTTTAAGGTAACTGCAGATCAGGTTGCAAAGGCAATGACTTCCAAAACGCGCTTATTTATGTTTAGCACTCCGTGTAACCCGACAGGAAGTGTATATTCAAAAGAAGAGTTGCGAGGTATCGCAGAGGTGATTTCGAAGCAGCCCGAATGTTATGTATTAGCTGACGAAATTTACGAGCACATAAATTTTATTGGCAAGCATGAAAGCATGGCCCAATTCGATTTTATTTATGATCGTGTAGCAACAATAAATGGAGTTTCAAAAGGGTTCGCAATGACAGGTTGGCGCGGTGGAATATTAGGAGCACCACTTTGGTTAGCCAAAGCATGCGACAAAATGCAAGGTCAATTTACATCGGCAACAAGTTCCATTACACAAAAGGCGATGCACGCAGCTATGTTACTTGATCCTGTTACTACACATCCCATGCGAGATGCATTTTTGCGACGCCGTAATTTGATGTTGGATGCCTTAAAAGCTATTCCTGGAATGAAACTTAACGTACCTGAAGGAGCATTTTATTTATTTCCTGATGTCAGAAATTTTTTCGGTAAAAGTTACAAAGAAACACGGATTACAAATGCAACAGATTTAAGTTTATACCTAGTGGATGAAGCGCACGTTGCTATTGTTCCTGGCGCTGCATTTGGAGATGATAATTTCATACGTATATCGTACGCCACTTCGGATGAAAAATTAATTGAAGCCGCGAAACGAATGAAAGAAGCGCTTTCTAAATTGTCTTAAAATTCACAATTTTTAAGCAGGAAAATCATTTTTCTTTCCCAATTTTCCAAAAACTGATCCAATCCCATCTATTACTTTACGAAGCAGATCAAAGTAAAGTGTGATGACCATAATTAAAGACATCCCCCATAGCACACACAAGTTTACCCAAAAGGTATCAAAATAATGCCCCCCAATTTTCTTACGGTTCGCAAAGAAGTGCGCGTTACCACAATTTGAATTATACGGCTCTAGAAAAATAGGGTCAGCGCGCTGGATGAGAGATCCTCCATGTTCATTTATTTTATTAAACTCGTTTGAATTTTTTACTAAATCGGCGAGACTTTCATTCAAATAATCGTCTTTAACTTTATTGAAATTATTTTTTTTACTTTCAGCTGTAGCATTATTTTTATCCTCTGTTTGATTTCTAATCGAACGATCACGCGCATCACTGTTCGCATTAAATACTTTCATGTAAATCGTATTCACAAGATCAAAATAAGACCTCATCTCGTCTGCCGCTTCTTTCGAAAAATGAAGTGGATTCGTAAGTACAATTTTTTTATTTAAAGACTCCAATTGAGCCATTAAACTAGCAGCAATTACATTTATCTTTTTCCTAGCAACAAGTTCTTTTATGCGAGAAAGATCACTTGCTATTTCTGACTTAATTAAAGAAATATCTGTGCTGAGTTCAACATTAACACTATCGCAAAACAACTTTTTATTGGCATTATTTAATTTCGAAAGGGCGAGATTGCTAGGATCTATAACAATTGAATTAGACTCGCTTTTATCAATTTTACCACGAAGATGCGGAATCCAATAATTTCTTCTGAAATCAGAAATACTAACCATTTCGTCGTAGTTAAAAAACTGTCTTTCATACTTATTTGTTGAAAATTGATTCACTGCAAGTGCTTCAAAGGCCCAACGCGAAGCCATTAATTCACCTGCAACAGGAACAGCTTGTTGGGAAGCAATAGTAGGATTGAGTTTATCAAATTTAACAATTACTCCACTCAATAAGAGTTGTGGAATAATTAAAAATGGAATTAAAATATAAATGGTTACTGCCGAATTAAATGCAGAGGAGATATTCAGCCCCAACATATTTGCAAAACAAGAAGTTGTAAATAATACCAACCAATAGTCAAGCCACATACCCTTTATTTCAAGTACATAATTGCCAACCAAAACAAACGTAAGGGTCTGAATTGCCGACAACAAAAACATGATACTAATCTTAGAAATCAGATAACTTGAACGACTCAGATTTAGGAATGATTCTCGTTTTAAAATCTTACGATCGCGAATAATTTCTTCAGCAGAAACAGTTAGACCAATAAACAATGCAACAACAACTGACATAAATAAATAGGCAGGTAAATTTTCATTTTCACGAAAAACATATCCCACTTTATTGGATACGTCTGTATTGTAAAACTTTATTAAATACGCTAAAATAAATGCTAAAACAGGTGCTTCCAGCAAATTGATTAACATGTACTGCGTATTCGTTAATTTCGAACGTACATCACGGGTAACAAAAACAAAAAACTGCTTTATCTTACTAGGAATATTAAAAGTACTCTCCGGATTATCAGTTACTGTAACAATACTTTCCTCTTTTAATTCAATATTTTTCACATAAAAATTATTCCATTCAACTGGAGAAATTTTTCTGGTGCGTGTCAAATTACCATATTCATCAACAACTTTAGATTCAATGATATTAAAAATCTGTTCTGGATTAACGTTTCCACATGCAGGACATTCACTCTCGTCGCTGTTTACTTGATTCACTAATTTTTTAAAATAGACAACAGCATCAACAGGATTACCATTATAGATAGGGAAACCTCCACGATCTAAAATAAGTAGTTTGTCAAACATTTTAAAAATATCGGACGAAGGCTGATGGATTACAACGAAAACTAATTTTCCCTTTAGTGCTAACTCTTTCAACAAATCCATTATATTTTCAGAATCGCGCGACGACAAACCAGAGGTAGGTTCGTCAACGAAAAGCACAGAAGGTTCACGAATTAATTCAAGCGCTATATTCAATCTCTTTCGTTGACCACCAGAAATTTTCTTATCGAGTGGACTTCCAACTTTCAGATTGCGTGGTTCATACAAGCCAAGATCAGCAAGTAGATCATCAACAATTTTTGTAATTTCTTCATCACTTAAATTACCAAAACACAGTTTTGCATTGTAAAAAAGATTTTGAAAAACTGTTAATTCTTCAATGAGTAAATCGTCCTGCGAAACCATTCCAATAACACCTTCGATCTTGTCTTTTTGGGAATGAATATTTATTCCATTGATTAACACTTCACCTTTTGTAGGTGTTTCATTGCTATTTAAAACATTTAATAAAGTCGACTTACCAGCACCTGAACCTCCCATAATTCCAATCATCTTCCCTGACTCCTCGTGAATGTTTACACCACGTAGGCCCAGCTTGCCACCAGTAAAAGCAAACTCAAGATTATTGGCATGAAAAGTAATTCTTGAACTTGTTTTACTACTGAGGAATGAACTAATAATATCACTATAATAAATAGGTTGTACTTTAGAACTACGTAACGAGGAACCCGGTGTAAGAATATACACCTTGTCAAGAATCATCGACTGTCCATTCAGATTTAATTCCCCAACGCCAAAATAACGACAAGCATACATCCCAACACTTGGAACATACAATACTAAAATACTGGAATTACCCAATGACTCAGCAAAAATATGATGCGCATTTTGATAGGCATTGGTAACATGAGCATCAATCACTAAAATCTCTGAAATATCAGCAACTGTATTAATTTTCCCTTCTACAAATCTCTTTATCCTAACAAATTCTGCTTCGTCCACATTAAACAATTCAGAAACAGTCTGTACAAACAGAAGTTCCTGATCAGAAATTCCATAGTTAGAATGAACAAATTCTAGTAGTCTAATTAATACAACTACCTTTTGCTTTTGGGTAAGCTCTGCATTAATTTGTGTACAGATTCGAAGAACCTTTACAGAATTGAGAGAAGTTCGTTTCTCAGACCCGTCTTTGCGCTTAGCTACATTTACATGACTTGCAATAAATTCATCAAATACAGCAAGATATTGATCAACTAAATCTAGACTTAATTGCTGCTTTAAAAAAGACTCTACAATTCCTCTACTAGCAGAAGTGATGGCATCTACCTTAGAAACGATTGCAAAAAGTTGCATTAACGCTTTCAGAATCCGTTCACTCATATAAAGTTAATTGTGTTTTGTATTTGGTTCAACTAATATTTAAATAGTATAGCTATATTATTTTATCGAAATTAAAAATCAAAAGCCCTATTCAATTAATAGAGCAGAAATTTAGTACCCAATAAATTATTGCTTAAATCCTACTGCTAAAATTGCAAACCCAGAATCTTTACCAGATGCAGGGTTCAATTTAGCTTCAAGAATAATTTCTACAGTAGCATTTACTTTAAAGTCCCAAAACGGTGCATTTTGGTGAGCAGCATTTGTAAAAATTAGTTGACGCTCACCAGTGTTAGCTTGATAAGAATAAATTGAAAATAAAAGGTTTCCATCGGTTGAACCACTTGCTGCAGCAATGCGATAAGTTGTTCCTGAAAAAAATGTCGCATGGAATTCTGCATTCTGTCCTGATAGCACCATTGCCCGGTAGGTTTGCCCGTCAGATACAAAAGGCGGAATAATATGCTTCGTTGTAAGCTGAGTAGTAACATCTAACTGAGCATATGCACTTGAAGGAAGTACACAACAAATGGAAATAATAAATAAGAAAATGAGAGCTTGCTTTTTCATAATTCTAATGATCTATTAGTTGATAATGAAATTTAGTTGATAATGAAATTACGAACGGCAGCAACCTTTGCTGTAAGTTCAATTAATTGTTCAGAAGTTATTTTTACATCAGTAGTGCCGTTGATAATTGTCAAATGCTTTCCTTCATCTGTTGTAGGCTCAGCAAATGTGTATTTTATTTCTACAGTTTGATAAACATCATTCAAGTCCGAAAATAACTTGATAAGTGATTCCAGTTCTGGTTTATTCAAATCCATTAGAACTTTTAGAATTCCAGATGCTGTCCCCTTTTGCTCACCAATTCGTACTGCTACATTTTGGTTAGGCTTGTCTTTGTAAATTTTAAGTGCAAACCAAGTACTTTCAATCCAGCCCCCCGCAAGAATTAAAGCGGCGATGTCGTCCTGGTCGCCTTTGCGCAAAAAATTATCACTGCGTCGATACGCATCACCAACAAGAGAAAGTATAGAATCTTTTCTTCCAATATTTGCATTGAAACGCTTCATTAAATTGTCATCAAAGCTTCCTGTTATTTTTAACGAATTGCCAAGCTGTACCACCGTTTTATAATATTCCATTGCGTCACCTGTATTTTCATACATCGTTACATAGCCCAAGTCGGCACCATAAACACCTAGATTGAGTCCTTGCTTAAATCCATCAGAATAGCTGGATAAACTTGCAACTGGGTTCATCATCTTTTTATCATAAAGCGCGCCGCTTTTTTTAATCATTTCAGCAAGTATCATAGGTGATGGCACCATAAAATTCTGATCCTTAATCTTGATTCCAGACACAGTCAAAGAATCTTTTGCAGAATCTGATAATGCGCCTTCTTTTGCATCATTTGAACAGGATACTGAAAGAAATAATGCGCTGCCAAAGGCAAGTAGCAGTGTGGAGGATTTTAGCTTCATTACTATATAATTTATACCATTTTAAAATCTACCACAATAACGAAAAAAAAAAGGGCTTTTCAAATAACAATGAGCGTTTTTTAAAATAAAAATTATGCTTTATCATAATTTTTAAGCGTTTAGCAGGAAATGGCAACCGTTTTGGGTTAAAAACCACAAAAACGCTGATGGTCAAAAAGAATCTGTAATTTGGTCATCAAATTTAAAACCATTGAAAAACCGACCACTTGCCATTCTGATTTCAGTCTTCTTTTTTTGGGGATTTGTAGCCGCATCAAATGATATTCTCATTCCTGTTTTTAAGGAGAAACTCAACCTTGAACAATGGCAGGCACAAATGATTTCTTTCTCGTTTTATGTTGCATACACTGTTGGTTCGCTACTCTATTTCTTAATTTCTAAACTTTCGGGTCAAGACATTCTAAATAGAATTGGTTATAAAAATGGTATCGCATTAGGCCTTGTTATTTCAGCCATTGGAACATTGTTATTTTATCCTGCAGCAGAAACAGCTTCATTTCCTTTAATGATTTCAGGGCTATTTATTGTAGGACTTGGTTTTTCATTACAACAAACTGCGGCAAACCCTTTAGCTATTGTCATGGGTGATCCACGAAAAGGGTCGCAACGATTAAGTTTGGCTGGGGGAGTAAATAATGTGGGAACAACACTAGGACCATTACTTGTCAGTTTCGCTATATTTGGAGCAATAACTGGAAATTCATCCGCAATGGATATTTCCAGTGTTAAAATTCCATATCTCATTCTTGGTGCTGCATTCATCATAGCGGCAATTGTATTTAAATTTTCTTCAATTCCAGATATTAAGCATGAAGAAGAAATCACCGATCCGCTTCATAATTTAATACCTGCTAGAAAAAGTGCTCTCTCCTACCCCCAACTTTGGATGGGAATGATTGCAATTTTTGTTTATGTGGGTGTAGAAGTAAGCACCGCTGGAAATCTTGCTGAGTTTATGAAACAAAAGGCTGGCATCTCAACGAAAATGGCTGCTCCTTACGTTTCCTTATTTTGGGCTAGTTTAATGGTTGGTAGGTGGACCTCTTCAGTAGGTACATTTAATATTAGTGAAAAAATGAAATTCCTTTTGAAATTCATTGTCCCCTATTTGGCCTTTGGTTTCTTTCTTCTTGTCAATAAAATTGCTAATAATGATCTTAGCCCATTCTACTTGTATGCAGCAATTATTCTTATTTTAATTGTTGCCGACTTAATTACAAAAGGAAATCCTTCACGACAACTTTTAATTTTCTCAATACTTGGAATCATCGCATTATTTGTGGGAATGCTATCAAGTGGTATGGTAAGTGTTTATGCATTTATTAGTGTTGGATTATTTTGCTCAACACTTTGGCCATGTATTTTCACATTAGCAATTGCGGGATTGGGAAAACATACAACATCAGGAGCTAGTTTTCTTGTAATGATGATATTTGGGGGGGGCTGTATCAGTTGGCTACAAGGCTATCTTGCCGATGACCAAAGACTTGGAATTCAATGGAGTTACTTAGTTGGAGTTGCTTGTTTTATTTACCTCGCATTTTACGCTTGGGTAAGCAGTAGAATTCTTACTAAGCAAGGAATCGATTACGACAATTCTTCAGAGGTATCTCATTAAAATAAAATTGGGTGATGAAGCATGACCTCAACACCCATTTTCACTATCTCAAAATAACTTAGTTCAATCCTGCCAATACTTTATTAATGGCTTCGAAATTTGGAAGATCGCCTGCACTTTCTAAAACTTCTGCATATTGGATAAGGCCATTTTTGTCAATTACAAAAGCGGAACGCTTCGCAACTCCTTTTAATCCGCAACTGAATTCTGCATATCCATTTCCAAAAGCAGTAATTGCTTCTTTGTTAAAATCAGAAAGTAATTGAAATGGAAGATTTTGATCTTCTTTAAATCGTTTCAATGCAAAAGGAGAGTCAATAGAAATTGCCAATACTTCCGCTCCCGCACTCGTGTACCGCGCAATATCATCACGTACACTACACAATTCTGTTGTACAGACACCTGTGAATGCAAATGGAATAAATAAAAGCAACACATTGTTCTTGCCATTGAATTGGCTCAAAGTAAAAAATTCTTTTTCCGTATTCGGTAATTTGAAATCGGGAGCCATTTGTCCTACATTAATACTCATTTTCTTACTATTTTTAAATTAGTTTATAATAGATTATTTGCTGTAATTCGACTACAAAGATGGAAAGGATAGGTTGATTTACAATATAAAATTTTTACTATTTTAATAATTATTAATAAAAAACTTTGTCGGTATGTGAAGAAATATAAGCGATGAAATACTACTTTTGTGTATTCAAAATAGTATTTATTAAAATAACCATTAAACCAATAAATTGGCAATCATTAATGGAAAATAAAGGTATAATGAAGCTTGACCCTATTTGATAAAAATGCTACTTGAAATTTTCAAGAAATGAATGCAAATTTTTAATAATATAAACTATGAGTGACTCAAATGAAAATAAATGTCCTTTTCCACACGGGCAATCAACAAAAAAAACAGGCTTTGGAACTTCAAACAAAGATTGGTGGCCCAATAAATTAGATTTAAGCATTTTAAGACAACATTCTTCCAAGTCAAATCCACTGGAAAATGATTTTAATTATGCAGCTGCTTTTAAAAGTTTAGACCTAGCAACTGTAAAAAAAGATATTATTCACTTAATGACCGATTCTCAAGATTGGTGGCCAGCAGATTATGGACATTATGGACCACTATTTATCAGAATGGCATGGCACAGTGCAGGTACATATAGAATTTCTGATGGTCGCGGTGGAGCTGGAACAGGAAACCAACGATTTGCACCAATAAATAGCTGGCCTGATAATGGAAATTTGGACAAAGCTAGAATCCTACTTTGGCCTGTTAAACAAAAATATGGTAATAAATTGTCATGGGCCGATTTAATGATTTTAGCTGGTAACTGTGCGCTAGAATCAATGGGATTCAAGACTTTCGGATTTGCTGGTGGACGCGAAGATATTTGGGAACCAGAACAAGATATTGATTGGGGCCCTGAGAAAGAATGGCTAGGAGATAAACGATACAGTGGAGAAAGAGAATTACAAGATCCATTAGCAGCTGTACAAATGGGACTTATATATGTAAATCCGCAAGGACCAAATGGTGTACCTGATCCATTGGCATCAGCTAAAGATATTAGAGAAACATTTGCACGAATGGCTATGAACGATGAAGAAACAGTTGCTTTAGTTGCTGGCGGACATACTTTTGGTAAAGCACACGGTGCAGGAAATGAGAGCCATGTTGGTAGAGAACCAGAAGGGGAGCGTATTGAAAAAATGGGAATGGGATGGATAAACAGTTTTGGAACTGGCAAAGGAGGTGATACTATCACAAGTGGAATTGAAGGTGCATGGAAACCTAATCCAACAAAATGGGATAATGGATATTTAGAAACATTATTTAAATATGAATGGAAATTAGTAAAAAGTCCTGCTGGGGCATTTCAATGGACACCTACAGATGAATCGGCTGCTTCTTTAATAGAAGATGCACATGATTCTAAAAAACGGCATGCTCCAATGATGACTACAGCAGATATGGCATTAAAATTGGACCCTATTTACGAACCAATTTCAAAACGATTCTTAGGAAATTTTCAAGAATTTGAGGATGCTTTTGCAAGAGCTTGGTTCAAATTAACGCATAGAGATATGGGACCACGTTCACGCTACATTGGAATTGAAGTTCCTAAAGAAGAATTAATTTGGCAAGATCCAATTCCTGCAGTAAATCACGAATTAGTAAATGAACAAGATATTTCTAATTTAAAATCAGAAATTTTAGGAACTGAATTATCCGTTTCCGAATTAGTTTCAACAGCTTGGGCATCCGCATCAACATTTAGAGGTTCTGATAAAAGAGGTGGGGCAAATGGAGCAAGAATTACATTAGAACCTCAAAAAAGTTGGGAAGTAAATAACCCTAAACAATTAACTAAAGTTTTATCTACTTTAGAAACCATTCAGAACGCTTTTAATTCAAAACAAAAAGGCAATAAAGCTATTTCTATAGCCGACATGATTGTTTTAGGAGGTTGCGCAGCAATTGAAAAAGCGGCTAAAGATGCTAAAATTGAAATAGAAGTTACATTTTCTCCAGGACGAGGAGATGCATTGCTAAATCAAACAGATGTAGAATCATTTAAAGTATTACAGCCAAAAGCTGATGGTTTTAGAAACTACAAAGCAACTTCGTGCAATTCTACAACAGAAGCATTATTAATTGATAAAGCACAATTATTAAATTTAACAGCTCCTGAAATGACTGTTTTACTTGGTGGAATGCGTGTATTAAATACTAACTACAATGCTTCTCAAAATGGAGTATTTACTAATCGTCCTGGCATATTAAGTAACGATTTCTTTATAACTATTTTAGATGTAAACACGGAATGGAATGCAATAGATGATATAGGTGAAATTTTTGAAGGTAAAGATCGGAAAACAAAAACAGTAAAGTGGTCTGCTACTAGAGCCGATTTAATTTTCGGATCGCATTCAGAGCTTCGAGCTATTTCAGAGGTTTACGCTTCGCTAGATGCTCAAGAAAAATTCATTAAGGACTTTGTTAATGCTTGGACAAAAGTGATGAACCTAGATCGTACTGTTTAGAAATTTGAGTGAACTCCTTTAAAACGATTTGAACTAGATTTCCGACGAAAAAAAATCTAGTAAGGAAACTGACAAGTGACAAACTCAGGAGTAAAATTCATATTCAAATACATCAACATAATTTCCTTTTGAGTAAGAATGGACTGCAATTAAATCTGCTAAGCCATGTTCACCAAAGCGTCTATTGATTTTGCTCATCAATAGATCTGCCTGTTTTTGCTCCTGAAGTATTACACGGTCTAATTCATCGTAGGAATAGAAAACTTTAAAATTATCAGAATCATTTACTGAAACAGATTCTTCAACCAGCTCACGATCCTTTTCATCAAATAAGGTTTTTACATATTCTAAAACCTTTTCCTTACCATCAAATGTCGCCATTACAATATGATCTTCTCGTGTGCGAGGGTCGAAAAACTCAGTGCGTCTGTAATTATCAAGAAAAATATCTGTCACAATAAATTTTTTCGCTTTTACTTGTCCTTCTCGCTCCTCCCACTCATTTTCCTCAACTACTGAAACTTTATTTTCCTCGTCATAAATTACATGCTTCACTACTTTATCCTTCCAATTAGTAGCATACAAAAATGTTTCTCTCTTCTGTAATTCACCATCACTGTCTTCAATTCGCTTTTCAATCACTCTATTTTCTTCATCATATAAATAAGTAGAACTTAATGGATAACCTTCATCAAACTCCTTCGATTCTTTTACCAATCTATTTTTATCATCATATGTATATTCAGTTTTTTCAATGAACAAACCTTCATTGTAAATCGAACTTAAACTAACTGATCCAGCGTCATTATACGTATTTGTCGTCTTGGTCAATTCTGAACCATCTTTATCAAACTCAATTTCTAAAAGTAATTCACCATTTGATTTTAACTGCCTGTAAAATATTTTATAAAATGCTAGTTTATCAATTAAAAGCACATTTTCAAAATCTTCCCAAACGCCATCCAACAAACGATAAACAACTTGTGTTTTAATGGACTTGGTCTCCGTTTTTATTGCATTAGCATCATTCCTTTTTAAAGCTACATCGACTTTATCTTTTGGTTGCATTTCTTCTAACATAAAAATAATTTTTTAAAGTATAAAAATATAGAGAAAATCGGAATAGAATACGTTCCTTTTAATAAAAATGTTGAAATTAAAAATCATACTTATTATCAATTGGTAGAATCAAAACTAGCAAGTCAATAAAATTCATTTTTTGAAATGAAAGCACTACTTTTAGCTTCGAAAATCAATAAAAAAGATACAAATGAAAATTTACCTTCCACTACTCGGATTCTTCCTATTAGGAGCTTGTACTACTGAAACAAAACTGAATTACCCAAATACTAGAAAAGTTGATACTGTTGACACCTATTTCGGAACAAAAGTACCTGATCCGTATCGTTGGTTGGAGGATGATAATTCTGATTCTACCAAAAAGTGGGTAGATGCAGAAAATGCATTAACGCAAGACTATTTTTCCAAAATTCCATTTAGAAATAAAATTGCCGAGCGTCTTCGAAAAATTTGGAATTTTGAAAAAATGAGTGCGCCTTATCTAAAAGGAAAAAAATATTTTTATTCAAAAAATAATGGTATGCAAAACCAATCCGTTCTTTTTTACAAAGAAGGATTGAATGGGGATGGAAAATTATTACTTGACCCAAATACTTTATCAACCGACGGTACCATTTCCTTGCAAGGATGGGAAATTTCACGTGATGGTAAATACATGCAATACGGAATCAGCAAAGCAGGTTCTGATTGGGAAGAATTTTTTGTAAAAGATATTGCATCAGGAAAAGATATAGCTGATCACTTAAAATGGATAAAATTTTCAGGTGCTTCTTGGAAGGACAATGGATTTTATTACGGCCGATATGATACTCCAAAAGGGAGCGAACTTTCAGAAGCCAATAAAAATCAAAAATTGTATTTCCATACCATCGGTGATGTACAAGAAAAAGATAAATTAATTTACAAAGATGAAGCGCATCCAAATCGTATGTTTAGTTCTCAAGTGACTGACGATCAAAAATGGCTGATCATCTATTCTTCTGAATTTACCAGCGGAAATGGTTTAATGATAAAAGATCTTACCAATCCGAGCTCTGAATTCAAAACAATTGTTGACCTCAATGAAAAATCAGATGATTATGGCGTTCTGGAAGTCATCGGACATAAAATAATCATTCGTACCAACCGTGCTGCGCCCAATTATAAATTGGTTGAAGTTGATTTCGATCATCCGGAAGCATCTAATTGGAAAATAATTATTCCTGAAACGAAAAATAATCTTGCAGGCGTTTCCATTGCCGCAGACAAATACATTCTGAATTATTTAGTAGATGTAAAATCTCAATTAATGATTTACGATAAATCGGGCAAAAAAATAAGTGATTTACCGACAGACAAAATGGTTTCGATAAGCGAATTGAGTTGTGATAAAGACGACAGTCTTGTTTTTATCGGCATTGCAACGTTTACAAGTCCACCTACAATTATTAAATACAACTTAAATACAAACGTTTCTACATTGTATTTTAAGCCAACAATAGATTTCAAATCTGAGGACTTTGAAACGAAACAGGTATTCTATACCAGCAAAGACGGTACAAAAATTCCAATGTTTATAACGCACAAAAAAGGAATTAAATTAGATGGAACAAATCCATGTTTTGTTTTTGGTTATGGCGGGTTCACTTCTCATTATGCACCCGAATTTAGAACAGACCGTGCTGTATTCTTAGAGTCAGGTGGAATATATTGTGTCGCGAATATCAGAGGTGGTGATGAATACGGAGAAAATTGGCACCAAGGCGGAATTAAATGCAACAAACAAAATGTGTTTGATGATTTTATAGCTGCCGGGGAATACCTGATTGAAAATAAATATACCAGTAAAGAAAAACTTGCATGTCAAGGAAGGTCAAATGGTGGATTATTAATTGGCGCTTGCGAAACACAACGCCCTGACTTATTCAAAGTGTGTATTCCAATGGTTGGTGTAATGGATATGTTGCGTTACGACAAATTCACAATTGGTCGAGCTTGGTCCAGCGATTATGGCTTGAGTGAAAACCAAGAAGAGTTTAATTGTCTTTTTAAATATTCTCCACTACACAACATCAAAGAAGTAAATTACCCTGCTACACTCATCACCACAGGCGATCATGACGACCGTGTTGTGCCAGCGCACTCTTTCAAATTTGCAGCAACCATGCAAGCAAAACAACAAGGTAACCAACCGATTCTGATTCGCATTGATAAAAACGCTGGACATGGTTCAGGTAAACCAACCGACAAACAGATTGAAGAATTCTCCGATATCTGGGCCTTTGTTTTTTATAATTTAGGTATGAAATATTGAAATAGCTATCACAAATTATTTTGATGATAACCTCTTGATTAAATAAAAATTCCTTCCGTTATGGAAGGAATTTTTATTTATTTAAAATATTCTAAAAAGGTAGCTGACTAAAGCGTTTTTAATTCAGCAACCAACTCGGTCAATGCTTTTTTCGCATCACCAAAAAACATGGAACATTTTGGATCGTAGAAAAGTAAATTATCAATACCAGCATACCCAGCATTCATCGAACGTTTGTTTACAATTACATGTTTTGCCAAATCAACTTCCAAAATTGGCATGCCATAAATTGGTGATGAAGGATCAGATTTCGCAGCAGGATTTACAACATCATTCGCTCCAACAATTAAAACAACATCTGTATTTGGAAAATCAGAGTTAATTTCATCCATCTCAACAAGTTTATCGTAATCAACATTTGATTCAGCAAGCAATACATTCATATGTCCTGGCATTCGACCTGCAACAGGATGAATTGCATACTTCACCTCTACTCCACGCTCTTCCAATAAAATTTCTAATTCATGGATTACATGCTGCGCTTGTGCAACAGCAAGACCATATCCAGGAACGATGACCACTTTTTTGGAATAATTCATTAAAACAGCAAGGTCACTTACGTTAATATCTTTTATTGATCCTTTTGAAGAATCACCCAAAGCTGCTGCTCCACCACCACCAAAAGCACCGAAGATGACATTGCTCAAAGGACGATTCATTGCTTTACACATTGCAAGAGTGAGAAGTGTTCCAGCAGATCCAACTAAAATTCCACCAGTTAACATGGCATAGTTGCCATACAGGAAGCCACCAAACGCAGCGGCAAGACCAGTAAATGAGTTGAGTAACGAAATTACTACAGGCATATCCGCCCCGCCAATTGGCAAGGCAAAAAGAACTCCATAAATAATTGCAGCTCCAAATAACAAATACAAATACATATTTGCACTTGAAGTAATAACTAATTTTAAAGAGTCGTCTGCCACGTGGGAAAAAGATCCGCGAAATATCTCTGGCCCTATTACCATATAAGTTGCAAATACAAATACACCTAACATGAAAAGATTATTGATTAGGTTATAAGCAGGCAATCGAACTGGTTTATTTAAAGTTCCATTCAATTTCAAAAATGCAATAACAGAACCTGAAAATGAAACACTTCCAATGACGAGCCCTGCGATAATCGGAATCAATGCGCTAAGCTGATTCATGTTGTGTTGGTATTCCATCAAACCAATTAACGCAGCACAAGCTCCACCCATTCCATTAAAAATAGAAACGAGCTCAGGCATTTTTGTCATCTGCACTTTTTTCGCTGTCATCCAACCGATAATTGTACCCACAAGAATTGCAGCACCAATCAATCCGTAAATCATTGGAGAAACTTCGTTGGTATGCAAGAAAATAGTACCAAGAATAGCAACAGTCATTCCAAAAGCACCAATAAGATTTCCCTTACGCGCAGTCTTGGCGTTGCCCATCATTTTCAATCCGATAATAAATGTTACCGAACCAATGAGATAACATACTTCTAATAAATTTGTTTTCATAACTTTAGAAATTCCAAATTTTAAAATTCCAAATTCCAAAAAGGAAAAGAGTTTTAATTTTTAGTTTGATTATTTATTATTATTTTCAGGTTTGTTGACAGTATTTTTCTTAATTCTTCGGCTTCTAGGGACTCTGAAACCTGTGCAAAAAAATCATCTAGTGAATATTCCTTCATTTGAGATTTGGATTTTCCTTTTTTTAAATTTAGCTGCATTACTTTTTCTTTTTAAACATTTCTAACATTCGGTCTGTAACCACAAAACCGCCAACGACGTTCAGTGTTCCAAGTAAAACTGCTAGTGATCCTAAAATCAAAGCAAGTGTTGAAGGTTCTTCCATGTGTACCATTACGTGAATCGCGCCAACTATTACAACTCCGTGAATTGCATTTGCGCCCGACATAAGTGGCGTATGTAAAACTGTTGGCACCCCGCCGATTACTTCTATTCCAACAAAAATGGAAAGAATGACAAAATACAACATCTCCTTGTTGTCGAAGATGAACTGAAGAATTTGTTTTGCGATATCCTGCATAAAAAAATGGTGATTTAGTACGTTGATGAATTGGTGAATTAAGTATTATGATTTTTGAGTCTTTGGATTTAATTTTCCTTTTTTATTGTAACGGGCGTTCATGGTTTTTTTTGATGAAGAAAAAATTGCGAGTAATTCATTTGCTTCTTTTTGAAGTTTTGTATTTTCTTCTCCTTTGTTTATTCCGGAATCCTGAATCATTTCAAGCCAAAAAACTGTTTCATCGGCCTCTTCCACAACAATGCACAATTTAGAATAGAATTCTGCATCTGATCTACCTCTGCAAACAGCACGATAATTAGCAGCAACTGAGGTTGCCGATTTAAATAATTGTTTTTTTATTACGAATGCTTCCTCGTTTTTAGGAAGTTTTTGACCATACTTAATAATATCAATTGCAAAGGATTTCGTTCTGCTTCTCAATTTTTCCGCAAATTCACTCATCTTTTTATTTTTTTAATTCATTGAATTACTAATTCAACAACTCTCCATTTTTTTTAAGCAGAAACTGGTTTTGAAACGGAAGGATGAACTGCTACACCAGCATGAACGATGAGGGATCCTTTTGTAATTTCTTCTTCCATTTCCCAGTTGAATTTATCTTTATCAGCAAGGTGAGTCAAGAAGGTTGCAATGTTTTTTGCATAAAGATCGGAGGCATTCATCGGAAGCAAAGAAGGAATATTTCCCTCACCAATAATTGTTACACCGTTCTTTACAATATTTTTATTCAGCTCACTGCCAACCACATTTCCACCCGATTCAACAGCCATATCAACAATCACAGAACCGAATTTCATGCTCTTCACCATTTCTTCAGTAACAAGCACTGGAGCTTTTCTACCAGGAATCAATGCAGTTGTAATAACAATATCGGCTTGTTGAACATGTTTGCCAACCAACTCTTGCTGCATTTTCAAGAATTCATCTGAAACACCTTTTACATATCCACCTTCAATTTTCACAGAGGCATCTCCTTTCACTTCAATGAATTTGCCACCGAGTGACTCAACTTGTTCTTTTGTTTCAGGACGGATATCGGTTACTTCAACAACGGCACCCAAACGTTTTGCAGTTGCAACAGCTTGTAGTCCGGCAACACCTGCTCCGAAAATGACAATTTTTGTTGGCTTAATTGTTCCTGCCGCGGTGGTCATCATCGGAAGAATTTTTCCTATTTGATTGGCAGCCATCAAAACAGCTTTATATCCAGCAAGATTTGCTTGAGAACTCAATGCGTCCATTTTTTGCGCGCGTGAAATACGGGGAATTGCATCAACTGAAAAAGCCGATACACCTGCATTGCAACAAGCATTCACAACATCAGGATTGGTTGCTGCGAATAAAAATGATATAAGAATTCCGCCTTTTTTCATTCTTGCAATTTCTTCAGGGGAAGGAGCATTTACTTTTAAAACGACATCCGCATCGCCATATATATTTTTAACATCGGTCACAATTTGAGCGCCGGCAGCAGTATAAGCATCATCAGAGAAAAAGGAATTCATACCACAACCGCTTTCAACCTGAACTTCAAAACCTTTTTTTACGAGGTCTTTTACAACATCTGGAGTAAGTGCTACACGGTTTTCTTTGAATTTGGTTTCTTTTGGTACAGCGAGTTTCATTTAGATTAGAATAATTCCTGTTTAATGACTAAAAAATAATCGCGAAAATACGCAATTTAATCGAATGTCCAAGTAGTTATAAGAAGATACAAATAACGAAAATTTCATTGTAAATTCGCAGCATGGGACTCGCACAATTTCGTGAAGATGCAGCATCGGCAAAAAAATCAAATGAGAAGTTTTTTGATAAACTTATTCGCACAAAACCCAAAGACCTTGACGATACAATACACCAACTCCACGACGAAGTTTTTGAACGTACCGATTGTATGAAATGTGCGAATTGCTGTAAAACCATTTCACCCATTTTCAAACAAAAAGATATTGATCGAGTAGCCAAAGCGATGAGAATGAATGTTGGCCCATTTATTGAAAAATATTTATTCATGGACGAAGACGGCGATTTTGTCCTCAATACAGCCCCTTGCCCATTTTTAGATTCAGAAAACTATTGTATTGTTTATGAAGATCGACCTCAAGCTTGTCGTGGCTATCCGCATACGAATAGAAAACGTGTCCATCAGATTCTCGATATTACGATGAGAAATACAATGGTTTGCCCAGCAGTTTTGGAGATTACCAATAGGTTGAAGGAAATTTATTAAATTTCTAAAAACAAAAACTTAATACACAGCTTTTTTGGCAGCAAGGAATGTGTTTTGAAGTAAGCCAGTAATTGTCATTGGTCCGACACCTCCTGGAACTGGAGTTATCCAAGAACACTTGGGAGCAACTTCATCAAATTTTACATCACCTTGTAATCGCCATCCATTTTTTGTTTCAGGTGCAACTACCCTAGTAGTTCCTACATCAATTACCACAACACCATCTTTTACCATATCAGCTTTCAAGAAATGTGGTTTACCTATTGCAACAATTATAAGATCTGCAGCACGCGTAAACTTGGAAATATCATTGGTACGCGAATGTACAAGTGTTACTGTACAATTTCCCATGCTTGAATTGCGTGACAGAAGAATACTCATTGGAGTACCTACAATATTACTTCTACCAATTACAACACAATTTTTTCCAGATGTTTCAATGTTAGAACGCTGAAGTAATTGAATTATTCCAGAAGGAGTTGCAGGAAGAAAACACGGCAAATTCAACACCATACGTCCAACGTTCGAAGGATGAAATCCATCCACATCCTTTTTAGGATCAACTGCTTCAATTACTTTTTGCTCATTGATGTGTTTTGGTAATGGAAGTTGGACAATGAAACCATCAATTGAAGAATCATTGTTTAATTGAGTAACTGCAGCAAGTAATTGTTCCTCTGAAGTATTTTCGTCAAATTGAATTAATGTTGAGTTAAAACCAATACGCTCACATGCTTTTACTTTCGCCTCCACATAAGTTAAACTACCACCGTCATTACCAACAAGTATTGCAGCAAGGTGCGGTGGTCTATTTCCTTTTGCCACAAATTCCTTTACCTCTTCAGCCATTTCTAATTGAATAGTAGCAGCAATAAATTTTCCGTCGATTAATTTCAAAATACAGTTTACTAAATCCGTTTATTTATTGACTATTTTCTCATCTGCGGCATATTCCGCATCATTTTCGCCATTTGCCCTTTATCCTGCATCATGCGCATCATCTTACGCATTTCATCAAATTGTTTAATGAGTTTATTTACCTCTTGAATATTTCTTCCGCTTCCTTTTGCAATACGAACTTTTCTATTTCCATTTAAAGTTTCAGGATACTCCCGCTCGTTAGGTGTCATCGATTGTATGATTGCTTCAATGTGTTTGAATGAATCGTCATTGATATCAATATCCTTAATTGCTTTGCCAACACCTGGAATCATGCCCATGAGATCTTTTACATTTCCCATTTTCTTGATCTGCTGTAATTGTCCCAAAAAATCGTTGAAAGAAAATTTGTTTTTTGCAATGCGCTCCTGAATCCTACGATTTTCTTTTTCGTCAAATTGCTCCTGCGCACGTTCAACAAGCGTAACCACATCACCCATCCCCAAAATTCGATCTGCCATTCGCTCAGGATAGAACACATCGAGTGCGTCCATCTTTTCGCCAGTACCAACAAATTTTATCGGTTTATTGACAATTGATTTAATTGAAAGCGCAGCACCACCTCTTGTATCTCCATCTAACTTGGTAAGAATGACTCCGTCGAAATCTAATTTATCATTGAAGGTCTTTGCTGTATTGACGGCATCTTGTCCTGTCATAGCATCCACTACGAAAAGAATTTCGTCAGGATTAACAGCTTTTTTTACAGCAGCAATTTCATTCATCATCAACTCATCAATCGCAAGTCGACCGGCAGTATCAATGATGACAACAGAATTTCCATTTGTTTTTGCGTATGCAACAGCGCGTTTGGCAATGGAAACAGCATCTTTATTATCAGGTTCAGCAAAAACCTCAACACCAATTTGTTCACCCAGTACCTTCAGTTGGTCAATGGCAGCAGGACGATAAATATCACAAGCAACAAGTAATGGATTTTTCCCTTTTTTAGTTTTTAAATAATTCGCAAGTTTTCCAGAAAAGGTTGTTTTACCCGAACCCTGCAAACCAGACATTAAAATAATTGTTGGGTTACCTCCTAATTTAATTTCAGAGGCAGCACCACCCATCAAATTCTTTAATTCATCATGGGTAATTTTTATGAGTAATTGTCCAGGAGAAACGGCTGATAATACATTTTGACCAAGTGCATGCGCTTTAATATCATCCGTAAACTTTTTTGCAACCGAATAGCTTACATCGGCATCAAGAAGCGCTTTACGAATTTCCTTAATTGTTTCTGCAACATTGATCTCGGTGATTTTACCTTGACCTTTGAGAACCTTAAACGCTCTTTCGAGTTTATCACTTAAATTGTCGAACATTTGGATGAAAAATTTTGTTGAATAACTAATTCAATAAATATTTACAAAGATAAGGAAAACTGCTCATGGCAATATTTTGATTTAGTCGGCTCCCACAGAAATGGATTTCAATTAATTATGCTTTAATCAAAGGCGAGAAGAATAAACTGAAAATTCCTGACCTGTCAGACTGAGTGTCCGACGCGGCGGATGTATCGAAGTCGGCTACATGCGCTCCGGTACATCAATACCCAGCATCAGAAATGCAGACTTTATAGTACGAGCTACTGAATAAGAAAGTGCGAGACGGAAATTTTTGATTGCTATATTTTCCTCTTTCAAAACGGAGCATACATCATAAAATTGATTAAACAATTTTGCTAACTCATAAGTATAATTAGCAAGCGATGCAGGCGAATAGGTATTAGCAGCTTCAGTAATTGCAGTTGGAAAACCAAAAAGCTGTTTAATCAATTCCTTTTCTTTGGGATGAATTGAAATAGATAAATCGATGGCTGGAATATCTTTTAAGCCAGATTTTTTCAAAATACTGCGAATACGTGCATGTGTATATTGAATAAAAGGTCCAGTATTTCCATGCAAATCAATACTTTCTTTGGGGTCAAAGAGCATTTTCTTATGTGGATCTACTTTCAGAATAAAATATTTCAAAGCAGCCATTCCAACCATGTGTGCAAGCTTAATTTTTTCATCCTCCGTCATTCCATCAACCAATCCTCTTTGGTCCGATAATTCAATTGCCGATCGTTCCATCGCAACAATTAACTCATCAGCATCCACAACAGTGCCTTCACGAGATTTCATTTTGCCATCAGGCAGCTCTACCATACCATACGACAAATGGAATAATCCTTTTGCCCAATCCAAACCTAATTTTTCAAGCGTTAATTTCAAAACTTTGAAATGATATTCCTGCTCGTTACCAACAACATAAATGTGTTTATCAAATGGAAATTCTTTATGCCGCTCCACCGCTGTACCTAAATCTTGTGTCATGTAAACAGCAGTTCCATCACTACGCAATAAAACTTTCTCATCTAATTTTTCTGCTTTAAGATCAATGATCACTGCACCATCAGGACGCTTTACAAAAACATTTTTAGCTAATCCGTCTTCAATAATTTCTTTCCCAAGCAAATATGTGTTGGATTCATAATAGGTTTTATCAAATGCAACACCCAAATTATTATAGGTCTGCGTAAATCCATCGTAAACCCAATTATTCATTAATTCCCAAAGCTTCTTTACCGATTCTTCACCGGCCTCCCATTTTTGAAGCATTTCCTGTGCCTCAAGTATTAATGGGGCTTTTTTCTCTGCTTCCTCTACAGTACTGCCAGCCTTTACTAAAATTTCCACTTCTGCTTTAAAGTGTTTGTTGAATTCAACATAGTATTTACCTACTAAGTGGTCGCCTTTTAATCCACTGGATTTAGGATTTTCACCATTACCCCACTTTTGCCATGCTAACATACTCTTACAAATGTGAATTCCTCTATCATTTACCAAGTTCACCATCATAACTTTCTTCCCATCGGCTTTTAAAATCTGGCTTATTGAATGACCTAACAAGATATTTCGGATATGACCTAAATGCAATGGTTTGTTCGTGTTGGGTGAACTGTATTCTACCATTACAAATGGCGCGGATGGCAATACTTTTTTAATTCCAAAATCCTCAATTGGTATAATTTCATTGATTTGCTGCTTCCAAAAATCGTCATGAAAGACAATATTCAAAAATCCTTTCACAATGTTATAACTACTAATTTGTGGAACGGCGTTCTTCAAAAAATCTCCAATTAACTCAGCCGTCTGCTCTGGACCTTTGCCTGCCAACTTCACATAAGGAAACACGACGAGCGTAAGATCCCCTTCAAATTGAGGGTTTGTCTTGCTGAAAACTATTGACGAGGGCTCAACATTTGCCCCAAAAAGAGACTTAATGGCATTTGTTATTGGGCTTGCAAGTATTGATTCTAAAGATTGCATAAGCATTAGTTGGTCAATTGTGATACCATTTTGGTTATAATTTCAAATGTATTTTCAGCCATTAAATTCTCTTTATCCAGCGTTGGATTAACTTCACACACTTCAAAGCAGCATACTTTTTCATTTTGGATGAGTCTCACTAATAAAGAACCTGCCTCCTTCTCCGTAATTCCATTTCGTACAGGTGTTCCTGTTCCCTTTGAGATTGAGGAATCCATGCTATCCACATCAAAAGAGATATAGATTAGATTACATTGATTTAGATGTGAAAGCGTATCGCGCGCAATTCGCTCAACCCCATGTCTCTTTACTTCGGCACAAGTAAACATTTTCACTTGATGCTTTTTGAGCAATGAAGATTCTTCAGGCTCAACATCACGCACTGCTATATAAACCAGATCGCGATAGTTTATTTTAGGAGAAATACCACCTATTTCTTTAAGATTTTTCCATAACTCTATTGTCTCCTTATCAGGTTTATTCATCTTGTTACTGATATTATCTTCAGCAAGAGAAGCTGCAATCGGCATTCCATGAAGGTTGCCTGAAGGAGAAGTCCAAGGCGAATGGATATCAGCGTGAGCATCTATCCAAATAACACCAAGTCGAGCTTTAGGATAAGCCAATCGAATGCCAGCTATGGTTCCTCCAGCAGTACTGTGATCGCCGGCCAGTATTAATGGAAATCCATTCGATTTTAGTGTCTTCTGAACCTCTAAAGCTATTCTTTCATATAAAGTTATTAAACCCTTGATTCTCTTAGCATAAGGACTTCCTTGAGACTCAAAAAGAAGATGGTTTTCGTTCTTTACTTCAACAGAATCAAATTTCATAAATATATTCGAGCCATAGTCCAAAGCTGCAATTTTAATAGCATCTACACCAAGACTAGCACCGCGAGTTCCTGCGCCAATTTCTGACTTAACTTCTATAAACTTTATTTTACGGTTTGACATATTTTATGCTATTTTTTATTAATTTTCTTATCCAAGTCACTTACATTTGCATCCCATGAACTCAAGTAACTCACCCGCTTCAACAAAAGCTCATCAGGTAGCGATGACTAACACCTACCAAAAGCTGATCGAACAAACTTTTAACTTTCCACAGGAAGGTTTCAAAGTTGAAGATGATGAGCTGTATTTCAATAATATTCCACTGATGGGTATTATTAAGAAATACGGAACACCATTAAAGGTAACCTATCTGCCCAAAATTTCAGAGCAAATTCAAAAGGCCAAGCGATTGTTCCATGTTGCAATGGCCAAAGTTGACTACAAAGGTAGTTATACCTATTGTTATTGTACAAAAAGCTCGCATTTTTCATTTGTTTTAGAGGAAGCGCTTAAAAATGATATTCATATCGAAACTTCTTCCGCCTATGATATCTGTATAATTAAAGAGTTATATAAGAAAGGAATTGTAAAGAAAGATCGGTTTATTGTTTCAAATGGGTACAAACGGAAACAATACCAAGCACTTATTACGGAGTTAGCAAATGATGGTTTTAATGTTCTCCCTGTACTTGATAATAAAACCGAAATAGATTATTACGCCAAAAATATCAAGGCAGATAAAATGAAACTCGGAATTCGAATAGCGTCGGAAGAAGAACCTAATTTTCAATTCTACACTTCAAGGCTGGGCATACGACACAGCGAAATTCTTCAATATTATAAAGATAAAATACAGTCCAACCCAAAGTTTGAATTGAAGATGTTGCATTTTTTCATCAATACAGGAATAAAAGATACTATTTACTATTGGACTGAATTAGCCAAATGCATGAAAGTATATTGGGAATTAAAAAGTATTTGTCCAACACTTGATACCTTGAATATTGGTGGTGGTATGCCAATAAAAACATCCTTAGGTTTTGAGTATGATTACGAATACATGATTGAAGAGATCATTTCTCAGATTAAAAACTTCTGCGACAATAATGATATTCCCGAGCCAAATATTTTTACCGAATTTGGATCATTTACTGTGAGTGAAAGTGGCGCTGCACTTTACTCTATTGTAGATATTAAACTTCAAAACGACAGAGAACTTTGGTACATGATTGATAGCTCATTTATTACAACACTACCTGATACATGGGGAATCAACCAACGGTTTATTCTCTTAGCAATAAATAATTGGGATAAAGAATACCAACCTGTAAATTTAGGTGGGCTAACATGTGATAGTATGGATTACTACAATACAGAAGCACACGCTAATAACGTTTACCTTCCAAAAATAAATACGAATTCAAAAACTCCCCTCTACATAGGATTTTTTCATACAGGCGCGTACCAAGAATCACTTGGCGGTTATGGGGGTATTCAACATTGTTTAATGCCAGCACCAAAACACGTAATTATTGATAGAGATGAAGAAGGCGAATTAACAACTCGACTATTTGCTAAAGAACAGAGCTATAAATCGATGCTTAAAACACTGGGGTATTAACATTTTTTAGCAAAACCTAATCATTGCAACAATTTATTAAATCTAAGTTATTTAATTTTTAATAAATAAATTTATATCTTTCAAGTCCAAATAGATATTGTCTATGTTCTTCAAAGTACAATTTGCGAACTTTATATATTAAAATGAACTTAAAACCTATACGCGTTTTAAGTGTATTGCTAATCGTAATACTATTTGGAGCCTGCTCCAATATTTACAAAAAAGATATTGATGAAGGAATCATTGAATATAGCTGTGAAGCAATAGATAATAAAGAAAATTCATCTATTACAATTCCAGCGAAGATGGTAGTCAAATTCAAAAACGACTGCTATTCCGCAGAACTAGAAGCTGGATTGGGCTTTGCAAAAATGAAATTTATTTCCGATCCAATAAAAAAAGAATTCCGATCCCAAGTCTGCTTTTTCGAAAAGCGACAAAGCACGATGAATCTTGCGCAAGTTGAAAAAACCAATCATTATTTGCCAGACTACGATGTTGTGTACGGCAGAGAAATTAAAATAATTGCAGGTTACAATTGCAAAAAAGCCACTTTGAAATTCAAAAATGGAGACCCATCGTACGACGTCTGGTTTACAAAAGAAATTGCAATCGAAAACCCAAATTGGAGCAACGCGTATTACAAAATTGATGGCGTTTTATTGAGCTACCGTATGAAAAAGTATGGCCTAGAATTAATTTTTCTTGCAAAAAGTGTTTCCCTTGCAACAATTGATGACACTTTTTTTAATATTGACGCAGCGTATGAAAAAGTAGATAACTCCGAAATTGAAAAACTATTCGACGGGTTTTTCTCACTGCTAACACCAAAAAATACTTTTTTAGCAATTCGTTGAGTTATGCTCAAATTCCTAATAAATTCAAAAATTAGGCACACCAACTAAGGTTTTCTCCATTTAAACACCATTAAGTTAATAACATTTCAAAGTCAAATAGCACTTCACAGTGCCTTTCCCTACTTTTGACTAAATAAAATAGACGCATATGCGTTTTTACAATAAAAAATGGCTGAAAAAGAACCTGATAAAAAAGTAAATACACTTCGGAATGAAGTCAAAAATCAGTTGAATAAAACAACAACTAATCAAACTGATATTGAAGAACCGAATGAAGTTCCTTCCCCAAAAAAATCATCGAGGAAAAATTTTTCAGAAAAAAGCAACACCATAAAAGAACCAATAGCTGCAGATTCGAAAAATAAGGATAAAAAAAATGATGGGGAAAACAGAAGTGGCAATCCAATTAAGTCCTTCATTAATAGCATTAAAACGAATCAAAAATTACACAAGCTTATTGGTGCATTTTTGCTTTTAATAGTTGCCCCCTACTTAACTGTTTCCTTCGTATCCTATTTTTTCACTTGGCAAGCCGACCAAGATAAAGTGATAGGTCCAATCGAAACATTATTTCTAACAACAACTCCAATTGAGAATATTCTTGGAAAATTTGGGGCGTTAATTTCCCATATTTTCATTCATGACTGGTTTGGTGTAACGTCTATATTCTTTCCATTAATTGCGCTTACTGCGGGATTACGAATAACCCTAGAAATAAGAATTCTACCATTTAAAAAAACATTTATACAAGGCCTGTTTTTTATGCTCTTAGGCTCGGTACTATTTGGTTTTATTTTTAGTGACTCCTATTTTTACATTGGGGGCTTATTTGGTTTTGAGATAAGTAACTACCTGAATGTTTTAGTGGGAACAATTGGAACTGGATTGCTTCTCTTTTTTATGTTGCTATCCTTATTGATTGTATTCTATAATTTTTCGTTTACTATTTTTTCAAAAAGTCCTACTGAAACTGCTACACTTGATGCTTCTGTCGATGAGCCCACTGAATTAAAAAATGTATTGGTTTCAAAGGACGAGGAAGCAGTTCCACTTATAAATACAGAAGTAGACGATGGAGAATGGGATAAAGTTGTTGCGGAAAAAGTTATTCCAAATCCAATTGCAGCAACACAAGTAGTGCAAACAACTGATTTAACTGAACCGGGTGAAATACAATTCACAGTCGAGAAAAAAGAAGAAGGTGGAGAATTAAGTGCAGATGAAATTGGCGCAAAGGCGGAAGATCTCGTTAGAGAATTTGGTGAATATGACCCAACGCTAGACCTTTCTGGCTATCAAATACCACCAATAGATTTATTGGAGAGCTATGGCGGGGGGAAAGAGCCAAATGTAAATACAGAAGAATTAACGCTTAATAAAAATCGTATAGTAGAGACACTTGGAAACTATGGAATTGCAATTGATAAGATAAAAGCTACAATTGGACCAACAGTTACACTCTATGAAATTATTCCTGCTGCCGGTGTGCGAATATCAAAAATTAAAAACCTTGAGGATGATATTGCTTTAAGTTTATCCGCTCTCGGCATTCGAATTATAGCGCCAATTCCTGGGAAAGGAACAATTGGAATTGAAGTCCCAAATTTAAACCCAGAAATGGTTCCAATGAGGCATTTGATGGCCTCTGAGAAATTTCAAAACATTGAATACGATCTTCCTGTAGCCTTAGGAAAAACCATTTCCAATGAAATATTTATTGCCGATTTAGCAAAAATGCCTCACTTATTAATGGCTGGTGCAACAGGACAAGGTAAATCTGTTGGATTAAATGCAATTCTTGTTTCTTTGCTTTACAAAAAGCATCCTGCACAAATTAAATTTGTACTCGTAGATCCGAAAAAGGTTGAACTTACTTTATTCAATAGAATTGAACGACACTTCCTTGCTAAACTTCCCGACTCGGCAGGTGCAATTATAACAGATACAAAAAAGGTAATTCACACCTTGAATTCATTGTGTATTGAAATGGATTCGCGTTACGACTTGTTGGAAGATGCAGAAGTTAGAAATATTAAGGAGTACAATGCTAAATTTATTCAACGAAAATTAAATCCAAACAAGGGACATAAATACCTACCCTACATAATTTTAGTTGTCGATGAATTTGCAGATTTAATAATGACTGCAGGAAAGGAAGTGGAAACACCAATAGCTCGATTAGCACAGCTTGCCCGTGCAATTGGAATACATTTAATCATTGCAACACAACGTCCATCTGTAAACATTATCACAGGAACAATTAAAGCAAACTTCCCATCAAGAATTGCCTTCCGTGTAACTTCCAAAATTGATTCGCGAACTATTTTAGACTCCGGTGGTGCTGAACAATTAATAGGCAAGGGAGATATGCTTTATTCCACTGGGAATGATTTAATTCGTTTACAATGCGCATTTGTTGACACTCCTGAAGTAGAAAAAATAACCACATTTATTGGTAGTCAAAAAGGATATCCTGAAGCTTTTCAGCTCCCTGAATTCATCGATGAAACAGATACAAAAACAGAAATTGACGAAGGAGAACGAGATTCTTTATTCGAAGATGCTGCAAGAATTGTTGTGAATCACCAACAGGGCTCTGCCTCCCTACTCCAACGCAAATTAAAACTTGGGTATAATCGTGCAGGTAGAATTGTTGATCAATTGGAAGCTAATGGAATTGTTGGTAAATTTGAAGGTAGTAAAGCAAGAGAGGTGCTTATCAAAGACCCTGTTACTTTAGAAGAAAAACTTTCAGGGCTTAGTGGTAGAAACTCCATCTAATTTCTACATTTGTTCCTGATTTAACAACGCTTAAACTTTGATTTATTCAATAAATACCTAAGAAATAGATAAATTTTCTAAAAAAATCGTTGCCTGCTTACTTTGGAACGCTTTTTGGAATACCTCATAAAAATAACGCATTAATTATGAAATCGATACTAAAATTCATATTCACGTTAACAACTTTTACACTACTTGTTCCTTGTTTTGCACAGGCAGTGGATCCTAACTACGATCCAAAAGCAAAGGTGATTTTAGACGAGGTTACCAAAAGTGCTAAGTCGTACACTACCATTGCAGCAAACTTTTCTATAACCATTAACAAAGCAGGCAATGCATCAGATGTGAAAAATGGAAGTCTAATGTTAAAGGCCGGAAAATATAAAATATCCATTGAAAATAAAGTTAAAACTGCTATCACAAAAGAAGAATACTACAATGATGGAGCTACAACTTGGGTATACAGTGAAAAGGATAAGGAAGTAAATATTGATTGTTACGACCCTAAAAAAAATAAAAATGAAAACTCAATTTCACCAAATGACCTCTTTACTATACACGAAAAAGGATTTAAATATAAATTTATTAAAGAGGAAACACAAAGTGGAAAAGTTGTTCAACTAATTGATTTGTACCCTGAGAAAGCAGACAAAAAGAATTATTCAATTGTTAAAGTTACTATCGATAAATTAAAAAAACAAATTATCAAGGTTGTATTTACCAACAAGGATGGAAGCTCAACTGTTTATACAGTTAAAACATTTACACCTAATGGAATAATTGCCGATACTGCATTTCAATTTAATACCAAGGCAAATCCAGGTGTTGCGGTAGTAGATTTAAGAGATGGTGATTGCCAAGCATCTGAAAAATAGGAAATAAATTCATGCAATTTTGTATGATTGTTGTTTTCCAAAAACCATTTTCCTACCTATCTTTGCCATTCTTAATCATTTGAATTGAAAGCAACTAAATTAGGTTTAATCTTAACTATATTATTTCTTTCTAATTTTTTAGAGGCGCAAACTCCTCTAGCTATAAATGCAGGAAGCGATACAGTAATTTGTCCAGGAACAACTACTCAACTAGGAGGAAGCCCAACAGCTACAGGGGGAACACCACCATATACCTATACATGGACTCCCAACACTAACATAAGTAATCCAGCGGCTCCAAATCCATTTGTAAACCCTGTTATCCCGAGGTGGTATGTTCTAAAAGTAAAAGATGCTGCAGGAACCATCAAAATTGATTCAGTAGGAGTTAACTTAAATCCTATTTACTCATACAATGCAGGTCCTGATACATCAGTTTGTTTAGGATCAAGCATTACATTGGGTAGTTCCAATAATAGTATGGCGGGTGGTGTTACTTACTCATGGTCACCGTCGGCAGGATTGAATAATAGTACCGATTCAAATCCAATTGCGACACCAACGGCAACAATTTCATACTCCGTAACAATTTCAAGCCCAATTTGCACCAGCATTTCATTTTCAATAACCATTATTGTAAATCCGCTTCCAATTATAACTGCATGTTGTCCCATTACAATATTAGAAGGGCAGGCGGTAAACTTATCAGGGACAGGAGCGCTAAATTATTTTTGGAGTCCTCCAAATTCCATTTATAATCCATACATACAGAATACGAGTGCTGACCCAATCGTAACAACTACATTTTATTTATTAGGACAAGATATAAACGGATGCGTAGCTTGGGATTCGGTAAGGGTAAATGTTACACCAAATTCAGAACTTATTTTCTTCAACACATTTTCTCCAAATGGAGACGGTATAAATGATTATTTTTATATTGGTAACGCTTATAAATATCCAAATAATCGATTAGAAGTATTTACACGCAGTGGTCAAATGGTTTATGCCAAAACCAATTACGATAACAGTTGGAATGGTTATAACTACGGCGATGAATTACCCGAAGCCACTTACTATTATATTTTCACCGCTGGTGATGGTACGGCATCAAAATTTGGAGATGTGACAATTATTCGATGAAAAATATATTTAAAAAATTTCTTTATTTTTTCACATTTTTAGTTGCTGCTAATAGCGCTGCACAGCAGTTGCCTGACTATTCTCAATATCCATCTATGCTTTGGCAATTAAATCCTGCCTACACTGGAACTAAAGCAACGATTGATGCGCGAATTAATTACCGAAAGCAATGGGTTGGATTTTCTGGAGCACCCGTAGCGAATTTTGCTGGAATAAATTCTCGCTTGTGGAAAGGCAGAATAGGCCTTGGTACAACAATGTATAAAGATGTAACTGGACCAAGTGAACGAGTCAACTATGGATTTACGGCCGCATATCACTTAAGACTACCAGATGTGGAATTTTCTATTGGCTTTGGTGCAAATTTTAATAAATATACACTCAAAGGAGATTTGATGACCACACACTGGGCCAGTGATCCTGCAGTTGACCTTAGTGTTACCGATTTTTATAAAACAAAAAATGCACAAACAGGAGTTCTACTTTATAACGATCGATTTCACTTTGGATTAGGAGTGATGAATTTAATAAAAAGCAAGCATGTATTTTATGCAACAGATACAACCAAACAAAGTAGTGTTTATTACACCCCACATTATTACTTTACATGTGGCTATAATTTTGATGCAAATCCAGACTTTGTATGGGAGAATAATTTAATGGCACTTACTACATTAGCTGCGCCGATTTCAATAAACTACAACCTTAGGGTTCATTATAAAGAAAAAATTACTGTTGGAATAGGATGGAAATTAAAAGACGCCATATACTTACAAGCTGGTTATTTATTGCTTAAAAAAATTCAACTAATTTATTCTTATGATTTGGGAATTTCAAGTTTGCGAAAAGGACATTCTGGATCACATGAGGTGATGATTGGATACCGAATGGATGTTCATCGTAAAAGAGGACAATACGATAAGTCAGACGGATTTCAAAAACAGAAATATCATATCTTTTAAAAAACAAATTTAAATCACAAAATAATTTACATTTTTCTCATCTAAAAAAAATAAAATGAAACGTCAAAACCTAATGCTTGCTCTATTGTTTAGTGCTGGACTAACCACACTTGCATTCAATAAAATCATTGAAAATGACCCAACGTACAAGGCAATAGACCTTGCCAATTTTAATAACAGTATTCGTCCACAAGACGATTTTTATGAATATGCAAATGGAAATTGGATTAAAAATAATCCGATTCCATCAACGGAAACAAGTTGGGGGAATTTTAATGTGTTGAATGAAAAAAGCAAAGCTGCCCTTCGATCAATATGTATTGAGGCATCCAACAATAAAGCCAATGCAATGGGTTCAAATGAACAAAAAATTGGAGATTTTTATTATTCAGGAATGGATTCCACTACCATTGAAAATGATAAATTTGGAAAAGTCCAATACCTTTTTGATAGAATTAATGGAATGAAGGATAAGAGAGAAATTCCTACTCTACTTGCTTTACTACATAAATTTCAGTGCTCAGCTGGATTCGGATTATACGTGATGGCTGATATGAAAGATAGCAAAGTAAATATGCCTTACATCTACCAATCAGGAATTGGCTTACCCGAAAAAAGTTATTACGTAAGTGAAGACATGAAAGCTGTTCGTGAGGCATACAAGCAACACATCAATAACATGTTTCAATTATTGGGAAATGATAAAACTAAATCCTCGATGAATGCTGAAATTGTTTTTGCTATGGAAAAAGCTTTCGCTGATTCATCCATGTCAGCAGTTGAATTGCGCGACCAAGAAAAACAATACAATAAACTTATGTATCCTGAATTGAAAATAGTATGCCCAAACTTTAATTGGGAGATGTATTTCCAAGGTTTGGGCTTACCACCAATGCTTCAAACTATTATAGTGTCACAATTACCTTTTATGCGTCAATTTAGTTCTATGCTTGAAAAAGAACCACTTGATAATTGGAAAGCATATTTTTCCTGGCAATTTGAACACAGCATTGCTCCAAAATTACACAAAGCTGTAGTGGACGAAGATTTTAGTTTCTATGGTACTATGTTATCAGGAGCTAAAAAGCAACAACCAAGATGGAAAAAAGTTCTTGGAGCTACAGAGGGTGCGCTAGGAGAAGCGTTAGGACAATTATATGTAGCAAGAAATTTTTCTGAAGAATCTAAAAAGCGAGTAAATGTAATGGTTGATAATTTAACAGCAGCTTACATTGAAAGGATAAATTCTAGAGATTGGATGAGTAAATCAACAAAGACTGCTGCGCTTACAAAACTTGGAACTGTATTAAGAAAATTAGGTTTTCCAGATACATGGAGAGATTATTCAGGTTTGGGAATTCAAAAGGATTCCTATGTGATGAATTTTATAAGTTCAAATATTTTTGATGTAACATACAACTTAGGAAAACTTGATAAACCTGTAGATCGTATGGAATGGGGAATGACGCCTGCAACCATCAATGCGTATTACAATCCTTCCAATAATGAAATTGTTTTCCCTGCCGGAATAATGCAGGCGCCATTCTTTGATGCAAGAGCTGATGACGCTGTAAATTATGGTGGCATGGGAGCAATTATTGGCCATGAATTGACACACGGCTTTGACGACCAAGGTTCAATGTTCGACTCAGAAGGAAATATGAAAAATTGGTGGACAACTGAGGATACCAAAAACTTTCAATCAAAAACTAAAAAATTAGTTATACAGTTTAACAACTTTGTGGCTATTGACAGCATGGATCTCCATGTAAACGGTGAATTAACGCTTGGCGAAAACATTGCGGATTTGGGCGGCTTAACAATTGCCTACTTCGCCTATAAGCATTCATTAGTTGGCAAACCAAAGCCAGAAAAAATTGATGGATTTACTGGAGAGCAACGCTTCTTTTTATCGTGGGCACAATCTTGGCGTAATTCAATGCTAACAAAATCACTTATCAACCAAGTAAAAACAAACCCCCATTCACCAGCAAAATTTAGAGTTATAGGACCACTTTCAAATATTCAAGAATTTTATAGTGCTTTTAATGTTTTACCAAAAGATAAAATGTACCGAAAGCCAGAAGATCGTGTACTCATTTGGTAATGAATTAAAACAACTGAAGAATTTTAAAATCCCACAAATTATCGTGGGATTTTTTTATATCCTAAAATTAAAAAAACTATATAATTTAATAATATACAGAATGATAGGCCTTGCTCAAAACATAACATAAACTACACATTAATAAAATTCCAACGACTCTTTTAGTCTCAATTTAAGCAATGAAATAAGTATATTTGCACTCTCAAATTAAGCAACATATTTAAATGGATAGGAAATCGGTAATTGGATTCGTTCTCATCGCAGTAATACTTACTGTTTGGATGACAATAAATTCAAACAATAACGCCAAAGAAGCCGCTGTTATTAAACGCCAACAAGACTCAATAGCTAAAATTGACGCTGCCAAAAAAAGTCAAGAATTCATAGCTAAAATTGACGCTCCAAAAAACGAAAAAGACACCAACGTTGATGATAGTTCGAAAGTTACATTGAACCAGGACTCAATTAACACTGTTTTATACAACGAAAGCTTGAGTGTTTTTATAACAGCTTCAAAAGGAGAGAATAAGCCTATAGTAATTGAAAATGAAAAAATCAAAGCAACTATTTTTCCATTAGGAGGAATAATTGGACAAGTAGAATTAAAAGGGCTAAAGACATCAGCTGGAAAACCTTTAATTCTTTTCACTAAAGATTCCACTCATTTTGGTTTAGCTTTTTTTGACAAACAGCGACGTCGATTCAGTACTGATTCCCTTTATTTTTCTGCAGTTGGTAAAGCATTTACTGTAAGTGGAAAGGATTCCAACTCCATAGCGTTACGCCTTTACGCAGATAGCACTTCAGCTAATAATCCTCAATACATTGAATACCTTTATTCATTGAGTGGCAATACTTACATGTTAGGTTGCACAATCTCGTTTGTTGGTTTTGATAAAGTATTTCCAAACGATATGTCCTATGTTGATTTGAGTTGGGGAATGAAAACGCCGACACAAGAAAAAAGCGTAACCAATGAAAGGAATGTGGCAACAGTATTTTACAATTTTGTTGGCGAAGAAGGATTAGAAAAATTATCAATAACTGAAAATGAAAAAAAATCACTTACAGGAGAACTGAAATGGGTTTCATTTAAACAACAGTATTTTTCATCAATTCTAATTGCAAATTCTAAATTTACAAATGGTTCGGAGGTAAATATTTCAATCCCTTCAGACCCACTATCCGTTAAATCAATGTCCTGTAAACTTCCAGTTCCATTTGGAAGAACAGCCAAAGAAAGTTTTCCAATGCGGTTCTATTTCGGACCTAATAAATTTTCTGAATTAAAATCGCATAACCTAAATCTTGAACATGAAATGGATTTGGGATGGGGCTTATTCGGATGGTTAAACCGTTTTGCATTTATTCCATTATTTACATGGCTAGGAAATAATATTGTTAGTTACGGTCTAGTAATTTTAGTGCTTACGTTCATTGTAAAAATTATTTTATTCCCTGTTGCTTACAAATCATTTCTATCCTCAGCAAAAATGAGGGTTATGAAACCTGAAATAGATGAAATCAACGAGAAGTTTGGAAGCGATGATCCAATGAAAAAACAGCAGGCCACTATGTCGCTTTATAAAAAAGCTGGCGTAAATCCTGCTGCAGGTTGCATCCCATTGTTATTGCAAATACCAATTCTATTCGCATTAATTCGGCTTTTCCCAACGGCATTTGAACTTCGACAAAAAACATTTCTTTGGGCAACAGATCTTTCAACATACGATTCAGTTTGGGACTTCGGTTTCAATATTCCTTTTTATGGTGATCACATGAGTATGTTCGCTTTGTTGATGACAATTTCAACATTGTTGTATACATGGATGAACCAACAAATGCTTACGCCAGGTAGCGCTCAATTGCCAGGAATGAAATGGCTAATTTATTTAATGCCTGTAATGTTCCTTGGATTCTTAAACAGCTATTCAGCAGCCTTAAGTTATTACTACTTCTTGAGTAACATTATCACATTTGGACAAATGGCCATTATGCAACGCTATGTAGATCATGATTCTATTCGTGCAAAAATCGATGCTCAAAAATTAAAACCAGTTAAACAATCGGGGTTTATGCAACGACTGGAACAGGCACAACGAAAACGATTGGAAGAAGTAAAAAATCAAAAAGGCAAGAAAAATAAAGAGTAATTCGCATTTTAAATAAATGCGAATTACTCTTCTTGGAAAAATTTCAACTTCGATAAATTTATAATTTCTATATCCTTATAATAATAATCAAGTATCCATTGGTATGAATAGCCAATTTTAGCCATTCGTATTGCTCCCTCTTGACAAAGTCCTACCCCGTGGCCATAACCACGCCCACGAATAATAATACTGTCTCTTGCCTCTTCTATTGAAAAATAAGCGGAACGCAATTGCCAATCGCTTCGAATGGTTTTATAAGGAATACGAATACCAGCATAAGTGTAAAATACGCCTCTATTCCCTTGCGTTATATTTAAAGCCTTGTAACAGGCGACTGAATCATTCACAGGATATTTATGCTTAAACTTTAAATAATTTAACCAATCCTCACTATCAATTTTTCTTTTCCATTGTGCATTTGTGCTATGCAAGCAAAAAGTATCTTTTACAGAACGCAAATATGGAAGAGCAACAAGCCAAACATCTTCACTGTTTGCAGTTTGACCACCACAATTCGAAAAAAATGCTGCGGTAATTAAATTCAACCCTTTATCTACAAGCGCTAATCCATCTGTCTCTTTTACAGCTGCAAGAACTTTGGAATCGGAAGGCCGTCCTCTATAAGCCTGACAATGCACACCATCACATAACTCAAATCCCTCTAATACATGTCTCGATAAATGCGCTAAGGCGTAAGTGCGACATAAAATTGCTTGAACTTTATAAAACTCTTTTGATGTTCGTCCCCCAGATTCTGATTCAACAACTCCTGCTACATAGTGATCAAGCGCTACAAAATTGACACATTGAAGCAATTTATTTACAACAGTAATTGTTAGCGAATGGTCATAAACGCGAGTTCCCGAAATAGGTTGAATGGGTTTAATTTTAAAAACAGCATCTTCTTCAAGACCAAGAATTTTAAAATTCGCAAATCTTCCAAGCGTGTCGCCAGGTATTCTCACTTCAATAGAGTCATTGATAAGTACTAATTGAAAAACTTTTTTTACCAAGGAATCATTTTGCAACTTTCCATCTAAATATAAAACGTATGCACCCGATTGTATTGAAATATTAACAGCATTTAAATCCATGGAAGAAATTATTCGAACATCAACAAGTTGAGCCGAAATGGAAAAACTGCTAAGTAAACTAAAAGCAAAAGCAATTTTTTTCATTTCTTAAGATGTTCTGTAATTAAGATTGCCACTTTTTTAGATGCCCCTACTCCACCAAGTCTTTCGATTAATCTTTTATAGCCCTCCAACATTTCACTTCTTGCACTCTCATCTTCCGTAATTTTTCTTAATTCCAATGTCATTTTTTGAACTGACATATCATCTTGAATTAATTCTTTAACAATTGCTTCATCCATTATTAAATTGGGCAGTGAAATGTATTTCACATTTGCAACACGTTTTGCAATTTGATAAGAGATACTGCTTGCTTTATAGCAGACTACCTCCGGTAGCTTAAAAAGTGCCGCTTCTAAGGTTGATGTACCTGATTTAATTAATCCGGCGTAAGATTGTTTCAACAAGGAATATGTTTTCCCAAAAATAATTTCCGTTTCATTAGCCCCCATAATTTCTTTATAAAATTCTAAAGTCTGTCCTGGTGCACCAGCAATAACAAAGCGATATTGGGGAAAGTTTTTTGCAACTTCCAACATTGGAGGAAGTATTTTTCTCAGTTCTTGTTTTCTGCTTCCAGGAAGAAGTGCAATAATTTTTCTTCCATCCACCTCCACAGCTTTTGAATCTTCAAAACCAACTACGGCATCAAGTAAAGGATGACCAACAAAGTCTGCATTGTAATTGTATTTTGTATAGAAATCTTTTTCAAAAGGTAAAATACAAAAGACACGATCAACACATTCCTTAATTTTGAAAATACGTTTTTGTTTCCAAGCCCAAATTTGGGGGGAAATGTAATAGAACACCGGTATCCCCAAAGTATGCACAAATGCAGCCATCCGCAAATTAAATCCTGGGTAATCAACAAGTATTACAGCATCCGGTTTCCATTCTACAATATCTTTTTTACAAGCAGCAATGTTTTTTAAAATTGTTCGCAGATTTTGTAGCACTTCTAAAAAACCCATGAAGGCCAAATCGCGATAATGCTTAACTATTTCTGCTCCTTGGGCTTCCATTAAATCTCCCCCCCAAGCACGAAATTCATATTTAGCATCAAGCAGTTTTAATTCACGCAATAAGTTTCCTGCGTGCAAATCCCCAGATGCTTCTCCTGCTATAATGTAATATTTCATTTTCTACAAAAATTTTTGATAAATTACCCATGCAGTATACATCATGGTTGCAAAAAGTACTCCACGAGCAATTTCATTTTTTTGCTTCCAAATAAAAAGGAAAAATAATGGAAGGTTAGTCATATAGCAAGACAAACTAACATAAGCCACAAATAAATGAACAGTAGTAAAATAATTAATGAATTCTGAAAATGATAGTTGAGATTCGTAAGTGAAAAAATAATAAATAAACAGTGAAATAACCGGCAAAAATAAACCTAAGATTAAGCCTACAATAACTGTATCAAATTTTTGCAACATTTTCAGGAATTAGTTGATGAAAGTTTTTCAAATTTTAAAAGTGATTGATGTGCAGTCATATCAAATTGTGAGGGCACAACAGATACAAAACCTTTGTCCAATGCATAAACATCGGTGTCTTCAGCTTCAGGCTCGAAGCTCTTAAATTTACCAGTCAACCAATAATAACTACTGCCAGAAGGGTCTTTACGCTCATCTAATGCTTCTTCCCAAGTACCACGCGCCTGCCTGCAAACTTTAATTCCCATTAGCTGATCAAGTTCTAAATTGGGAATATTAACATTCAAACAAACACCTTTTTCCATGCCGTGCTCCAAAGTATAGGCAATTACTTTACTACAATAAACTTTTGCAGCAGTAAAATCTGCATCAATAGAATAATTTAAGAGTGAAAAACCAATTGAAGGAATACCCTCAATAGCTCCTTCCATGGCAGCTGACATTGTACCAGAGTATATTATGTTGATTGAATGATTTGCACCGTGGTTGATGCCCGATAAACAAAGATCAGGCTTTCGAGGAAGCAATTTTATAATAGCCATTTTTACACAATCAACAGGTGTACCAGAACAACTCCAAGCAACTGCTCCACTATGAGCCATTGATTTATGAACACGAATAGTGGAATTTATAGTAATAGCGTGGCCCATACCTGACTGCGGTTTATCGGGTGCAACAACAAAGACATCACCAAATTGCAATGCTACCTCAACAAGCGCAACAATTCCTGTAGCGTGAATACCATCATCATTGGTAATTAAAATTAGGGGCTTCTGTTTCATTTAAGCAAAGTTAAGGTATCAATTAGAATTCATGCCATACTAATAAATAGTAATCAAGATGTAAATGTTAATTAAAACTTCAAGTAAATATCAAAAAAACACTATTGTGCGATTTTAAATCTATATATCCTTAAAAAATCAATTACTTAACAAAGAAACAGCAATAATTTTTTTTTAAATTAAAAATGAAGCAAAAAATGTAATTCAAGTATAAGGTTTTATTCACTTTAAATTAATGCAGTATACAAAACTTTGCATTGAAAATATGGCATCAAAAATTCGATATAAAACAATTGTCCTTTCCGATCTGCACTTAGGCACTTCATCCTCAAAAGCAAAGGAAGTCACAAATTTCCTCAAAAATAATAAGTGTGAGACCCTAATTTTAAATGGAGATATTATTGATGGATGGCAATTAAGAAAATCTGGGTCATGGAAAAAACAAGACACTAAATTTTTCAGACTTGTTCTCAAACGAGCATCAAAAGGAACGAACATCATTTACATCAGAGGTAATCACGATGATTTTTTAGATGAAGTACTTCCATTTTCAATGGGAAATTTTAGCATTCGTTTGGACTATTACATAGTCTCTGGTAACAAACGATATTATGTAGTTCACGGCGACATCTTTGACATGATCACAACTAAATTAAAATGGATTGCGAAGTTGGGAGATGTTAGTTATACATTTTTGCTTTGGCTAAATAAACATTACAATCATTATAGAGAGCGAAAAGGGTTAACCTATTATTCCCTTTCTCAAGTAATAAAAGCCAAAGTAAAAGGGGCTGTAAATTTCATTGGTGATTATGAAAAGCAATTAGCGGCCGCTGCACGAAAACAAAAATGTGATGGCGTAATTTGTGGACACATTCATTCACCTGCCAATAAAATGATTGGAGATATCCATTACCTCAATTCAGGTGATTGGGTGGAATCACTAACTGCTTTGGTCGAAAATTACGATAATGAATGGGAAATTATCAATTACGCTGATTGGTTAAAAGAACGCTTATCCCAAATTTCCACAGCTATTGAAAATAAACAAACAAAAATAACGAACTAAATCAAACCTAAAACTATGAACCCTAAAGTTCTTTTTGCTGTCCAAGGAGAAGGCCGAGGACACATGACTCAAGCGATAGCACTTTACGATTTATTCAAAAAAAATAATATTGAGGTTTGTGGCACGCTTGTCGGAACTAGTGACAGAAGAACCATACCTGATTTTTTTCAAAAGCAATTTGCTGGAGCTCCAATCATTCAAATTCAAAGTCCAAATTTTAGAACTAAAAATAATCGAGGAATAAATATAGTTGCAACAATCGTACACAATTTCAAAAGACTTGGACAATATCTAAAAAGCGCTAAAGTAATCCGTACTAAAGTAGAAGAATGGAAGCCAGATATAATTATCAATTTTTATGAGCCAATTGTTGGATTATATGCGATGACAACAAATGCAAAAAGAAGACCTCCCATTATTTGTATCGCACATCAATATTTAGGTGCGCATCACGAATTTGAATATCCAAAAGGACATTCAATTGACAGACAATTACTCAAAAGTTACACCAACCTTACATCAAATGGAGCATCCAGAATTTTAGCTTTGTCATTTTCAAATTTGAATGAATCGCTCGATGAAAAACTAAAAGTAGTTCCGCCGCTGCTACGTAAGGAAGTTAGAACATTGAAGGTAACTAAAATGGGATATTACCTATGTTACCTTGTCAACTCAGGTTATCGGATTGATATTGAAAACTGGCATAAAAAAAATCCTAAAATTTGTTTACATGTTTTTACTGATATGCCAAACGAAAAAGAATTCGTGGAAATTCACGAAAATCTTTTCTTTCATAAGCTTAGCGACACAAAATTCCTACAATACATGGCAGGCTGTAATGGACTTATAAGTTCAGCAGGATTTGAATCAATTTGTGAAGCATTTTATCTTGACAAACCTGTATTGATGGTTCCTGTTGAAGGTCATTTTGAGCAATTGTCAAATGGGCATGATGCTCAAAAAAATGAAGTCGGTATTTATGAACTAAAATTTAATATTGATACATTTTTAGATTGGATTCCATCTCACCAATCTAAATCAGCATCATTTAGAAAATGGGAAGAAAGAGCTGAGGCGTTATTCATTAAAAATTTCAACGAAGTTTTGGAATCCAGTACCGACAATTTAATATTACCAAAACAATTGATTCCTGTATAAATTATTCTTTTTTTGCTTTACTATTTTACTTTACTTTGTAATTATGAGTCGTAAAAAAATTGCGTTTATCATCAATCCAAATTCAGGTAACGATAAAAAAACTGATCGAGTTAAACTCATTCGGAGATTAGTAAACAACACTTACGAGAGTGAAATTATTCTGTGGGAAAATGTTGAAGATTGTGACGCAATTTTTCGTCGTGTTATTTCAGAAAATTTTGATGTTGCCGTTGCTGTTGGTGGAGATGGCACAGTGAATCAGTTGGCAACGGCCTTGTGTGGAACAAAAGTAACTATAGGAATTATTCCATTTGGTTCAGGAAATGGTTTAGCGCGTCACCTTGGAATTCCAATGAACCCATCTAAATCCATGCAATTAATTGAAAATGGTCAAGTTCAAAAAATTGACCGTGGTAAAATAAATAATCAATCCTTTTTTTGTACAGCTGGTGTTGGTTTTGATGCGCGAATAGGGAAATTATTTGCAGAAAGCACGAATCGTGGATTCTGGACCTATGTAAAAATTACATTAAGGGAATTTAAAAACCTTAAAGATGAAATGTACACAATAGTTATTGATGGAAAAGAAATAAAACGCAATGCTTTTTTAATATGCATTGCAAATGCAGGACAATATGGAAATAATGCCTGGATTGCACCTGAAGCAAAAGTGAATGACGGAATATTGCATTTATCCATTCTTGGTCCATTCCGCTGGTATAACATCGTAGGAATAGCACTAAAAATGTTTAGAAAAAAATTGAACACATCACGTTTCATGGAATCTTTTAGCGGACAAAAAATTACAATTACAAGAAAACTAGAGGGTGCAATACACTATGATGGAGAGCCAGGCATTATGGGTGTTGAGCTTGCTGCAACAATTGAAAGTGCTGCATTGAATGTGATTGTTCCCTTAAATTTCATAGCATAACCAATTTTCATATGGAAAAATTGGCAAAAAAAATTGCATTTATTTTAATACGCGAACTATTTTTATAAATCGATTGGGATAATTACTTGAATAATAATCTGTAATGATTACCCCACTATGTTTTTTTGAAGAAGAGGCATGAATGAATTGGACTGGTTCACCAGGATTTGAAATTACAATTCCAACATGTCCAGCAGTTCTATCTCCCTTGTGGGTTCCCCTAAAAACAATAATATCCCCCTTTCTAGCTAGTGCTATTGGAATATCAGTTCCTAAATTTTTGTAGTCTTTTGCTGACCTTGGAATGGCAAATCCATAGTGTTTAAAAACAAACCAAGTTAGTCCAGAACAATCAAATCCTGCTTTTGGAGAAGCCGAAGCGTAGGTATATTTAATGCCTAAAAATGTTTTGGCGTAATTCACAATACTATCACCAATAGCATTTGAATACAATGAATCCTTTACAGTACTTTGCGCAGGTAAAGTGACCACTGCTGAGAAAAAAAATATTAAAAAACAAAGAAAAGTTTTTTTCATTTTCCAAAATATTAATTGTGCCGTAAAACAGATTTTACTAATACACAGGCATTAATAACAAAATTACGAAAAAGTATTACTTTTGTCCTCCTATAAAAGAAGCTCTAATTAGGTTCAGTTCTTTAACAAATAATATGCCCAGGTGGCGAAATTGGTAGACGCACCATCTTGAGGGGGTGGCGGGCAACTGTGCTGGTTCGAATCCAGTCCTGGGCACATTTAGGTAAATATAAATTATTGGATTGTATTTTTTAAAGACAAGTGGTCAAATTTCGTGGAGTGCAACCAGTCATAAATCAAATAGTTTAAGAATTTTGAATTTGCTAAATAGTGTCTGTCCATAATGTCGTGAGTCTGATTCATAATGTTAGAGTTCGAGGCTTGCGAAGTTTTGAAAATCAAGGAGTTTGCTTTTGCAAATGACTGTTTTTTAAAACAAGCATAACGAAGACCCGAGTGAAACGAACTCACGAATACCTTTAAAAATAATATATTTATGAGTAAATCGGACATTATGGACAGACTCTAAATAATCGGAATTCGAAATGAAAAAAAATTCATAAAACATAGCAATTCCTTTATAATGGCTATTCCCGATAATATAAATATCCGCAATAAAAAAGCATCTTACGAGTACACTTTTATAGCTACTTATGTTGCCGGAATTATGTTGACTGGAACGGAAATCAAATCGATCCGGTTGGGCAAGGCAAATATTACAGATGGATTTTGTGTATTTCAAAAAGGTGAATTGATTGCAAGAAATATACAAATCAATGAATATGACAAGGGCACTCATTACAATCATTTACCCAAACAAGACAGAAAACTATTACTCAATAAACATGAATTGAATAAACTCGAAAATGCATTAATTGATAAAGGGTTGACCATTGTGCCACTTCGTATGTTTATAAACGAAAAAGGTTGGGCAAAGCTGGAAATTGCTCTTGCAAAGGGGAAAAAAATATTCGATAAGCGGGATGACATTAAGAAGAAGGATGCGCAACGAGAAACGGCTAGGAGATTTAAATAACTTTTAAAAACAAAAACCCCGCCGAAGCAGGGTTTTTGTTTTTAAAATATGCTGTATGACTAGAAGTGAAAATTCATACGAAGTGAAGCATTTGAAGATCCTGAACCATTTGTATCAGTATCAAGCATTAAACCAGAAGCTTTAGAACCTTCTACAGTTTGAACGCCAATTGTACCTGTAGTTCCAACTGATTCCATAGTAGCAGAAGAAGCACCAAAAATACCAAAACCAAATCCCCAACCGAACTCAGCGCCAATTGAAATTTTTGGAAGAATGAAATATTCACAACCAACGAAACCACGTACACCGATTCCAATAGTGTTTCCCGATTTCATTTCTGTCATACGTGCTGCATTACCATACGTATCAGTTCCAATATTCGATCCAAAGTCATGAGATGAACCAACTCCAACAGTTGAAGAAAGTGCATTACCATAAGTATAAGTAGATTTAGATCCACTCATCATGATCATAGCGTCAGCACCATAAAAACCTTGTAAGCGAGTTTTGCCACGACGCTTTTCTATACCAGCTCCAAGACCAATGTAGCGTGATCCACCTTTCATTTGATCTTCAACCATTGCAGGAAGATTCGGATAAGTTGGAGGTGTTGTAACAGTAGCATCAGCAACCATTGCGTTTTGATTAACACTACTCATACCGATACGAAGAATAGCACGGTAAGCTTTTGACTCAGATTTGTACATTTTACCAATAATGGCTTGATCGCCATTTAAGTAATTCCAAGTAGGTGCAACACCACCTGCACTTGATAAAAAACCTCCAACATAATTTAATACTGGCGTAGCATCAATTCCGATTGACCAATCACCAGCAGCTGGAAGATACGCCTCACCTTTTTTTGAAGTGAGGTCCTGGGCAAAAGCGACACTAGCAGAAAATGCAAATGCAGCAATTAATAGCATTGATTTTTTCATAGGATTTTGTTTTGGTTTTGGTTAAAATTCATATTCAAAGATATCGATAGACCGTTCAATTATTGAAAAACCTGTATACGACTTACGCACCCAAAAATGTTTATAACTAGGTTTTTATTCTTTATCACCTAACATTGGCACAAACTTAAACTGACCTAATTTTTTGGTTTCCAATGTTTTATCTATATTTTTTTTAATCAGCATCATTTCTTGAATGCCAACCGCCACATCAACAGGAATCACCATTATACCACCTGGCTTTAATTGATCGACTAATAAATCTGGAACAAAAGGAGCGCCGCAAGTGACAATAATTTTATCAAATGGAGCATATGCTGGAAGACCTTTAAAGCCATCGCCATAGAAAAAATGAGGTACATAACCCAAATCTTTCAAATGATCTTTCACTTTATCACTCAACAATTTCTGTCTTTCAATTGTAAATACTCGTGCGCCACATTCAATAAGAACCGCAGTTTGATAACCAGAACCTGTTCCAATCTCTAAAACTTTGTCGCTTTTTTTAAGTTCTAAATGTTGCGTTTGAAAAGCAACGGTATAAGGTTGCGATATAGTTTGCCCTGCTCCTATTGGAAATGCTTGATCAGCATAAGCAAATTTTACAAAAATCGGATCCATAAAGGAATGTCGGGGGATTTTCTCAATTGCCTTCAATACTCTTTCATCTGTAATTCCTTTGGAACGGATTTCCTCCACTAATAAATTTCGCAGCCCTTTATGTCTGTATGAATCTTCCATCAAATAAAAATAATCAATTATAAAAAGACATAAACAACAAATGCATGTTGATATGTTGCGAATGTATGGGAAGAAATGGAATGCGCCACAACATATTTTTGTAAAAAATTAAACGCCTTATGTTGAAAATTGGAGTGATTGGTGCTGGAGAGCGTAGCAAAACCCATGTTTACCTATTAAAAGAAATCGGTTCATATGAATTGATTGGGTTTTATGACCCATCAAAAAAAACAGCTGATTTGTTCTCAAAGGAATTGGGGATAAAAGCATTCCCATCAGCAGAGCTCTTGCTTCAAGAATGTGACGTCATTGACATTACCACACCAACAACAGCCCAATATAAAATTGCGGCGAAAGCAATTAAGTTGTCGAAACACGTTTTCATTGAGAAGCCTTATTCGCATAGTATTGTAGAAACAAAATCGCTAATGCAATTAGCTGCAGAAGCAAATATAAAAGTACAAGTTGGACAAATTCACCGATTCAATCCGGCACTCCTAGCTTCCAAGAAATACATTGCCGATCCATTTTATATTGAAACGCACAATTTAAGTCCTATAAATAGTAATCCCGAATCCGTGTCCGTGGTAATGGACTTAATGATTAACGATATTGATATTGTATTGAGTTTGATAAAGGGATCAATTAAAAAAATAAGCGCTACTGGTGTTGTAGTAACAAATGATACTCCAGATATAGTGAATGCTCGGATTGAGTTTGATAATGGTGCTGTTGCTAACATGACAGCAAGTAGGATTGCATTGGACCAAAAACATCAATCTTTGTTCTACCGAAGAGATGCTTATATATGTGTCGATTTTCTAGAAAATACTGCAAGTATTGTAAGGCAACCAGAATTAAATAATGTACTTAATTTTAATAAAGTAAAACTTGAAGAAGAAAGTATTAATTATTTGAACAACAAGATTTTAAATAAAATTGAAGTCACTGATTTAGATGCTATTAAAGT
>Ga0214919_10000398_pt1 | contig 74165 bp, 79 predicted proteins | sample LL1503_MetaG_FD_177994 | JGI IMG/M metagenome (GOLD analysis project Ga0214919, IMG submission 177994) | Freshwater microbial communities from Lake Lanier, Atlanta, Georgia, United States - LL-1503 | ecosystem: Environmental > Aquatic > Freshwater > Lake | place: USA: Georgia | collected... | reverse complement strand
GCTCCCGCAGAAGACGAAGCCCCCGCAGAAGACGAAGCTCCCGCAGAAGACGAAGCCCCCGCAGAAGACGAAGCTCCCGCAGAAGACGAAGGGGGCGTGCGGGGGGCGGAAGCCCCCGCAGAAGAGGATGAGTATGAAGAGGATGAAGAAGTTCCCACAGAAGAAGAAGATGAGTATGAGGATGAGGGGGGCGTGCAGGAGGCTACCGCAGATGACCCAAGGCATGATTTCTTGTATCCGAATTTAGATGACCCGAACTTCAATATCAAAATCGAGAAACGCAAAGAATTCAATGACACAAAATACGACGGCGAGGCAAAAGACATCGTAGAGCAAGCCGAAAAACTATGCGGTGCGGACTTTGAACTTATGCCCCACCAATCATTCGTGAAAAATTTCCTATCCTTTCAGACACCATACAATAGCTTATTATTGTTCCATGGTCTAGGAACTGGAAAAACATGTTCTGCCATAGGAATAACGGAAGAAATGCGTAACTATATGAAACAGACAGGAATCAAACAGAAGATTATGATAATTGCATCACCGAACGTGCAGGACAATTTCATGTTGCAATTATTCGACGAACGCAAGCTGGTTCTCGAAAATGGTGTCTGGAATTTAAACACATGTGTTGGAAACACAATACTCAAGGAAATCAATCCAACCGACGCAAAGGGTCTCGAGAGTGACCGGGAGAACATAATCAACCAAGTGAAAGCGATTATAAAGCAATATTATATTTTTATGGGATACACTCAGTTTGCAAACTATATCAGCGAAACTCTCGAATTGAAAGGGTCTACTGACCAACGTATTATAAATCAACGCATTAAGAGAACATTCAATAATAGCCTAATTGTAATCGATGAGGTGCATAACATTCGAATGACTGACGAGAACCTGAGTAAGCGTAGGTCGGCTGATTTACTAATGCAAATTGCAAAATATACGGACAATATGCGACTAGTATTGCTATCGGCAACGCCCATGTATAATTCCTACGAGGAAATCATCTGGCTGACGAATCTGATGAATGTAAACGATGGGCGCAAGAAAATCAAAATATCCGATATTTTCGAAGGTCCGGGGAAATTCAAAGGAGAAGATGGTCGCAAACTACTACAGAAGAAATTAAATGGATATGTTTCTTATGTAAGGGGGGAGAACCCATACACATTCCCTTATCGAATATACCCTGAAAAGGACCCGAATTTCGTATATCCTACAGAACAAATGAATGGTAAACCGATTGACATCGATGGCGCTCTGAAATATGTCCGTGTATACATGAATGGAATCGGAGAATACCAACAGAAGGGCTATAATATGATTATAGATAGTATACGTAATGGGAGCGAAGACGAAGACAAAGCATTCGAAGACAAGGATACATTCGGATATGCGATTTTGCAAAAACCGCTCGAGGCACTCAATATTGTATATCCGTCCAATGATTTCGACCCCAGCGTCGAGTATTCGGCGGAGGATTCCGCTGAACTAATTGCTAGTATGATAGGAAAAAGTGGATTGTCTAATATAATGTATTCTAAGGAATTGAATACAGATAAGCAATATAATTTCAGATATAAACCAGAAATCGAACAAGAATACGGGAGAATATTCAACCCGGAGAACCTTCCCAAATACAGCGCGAAAATGGCGAAAATATGCGAGATTGTCAAGAAATCGGAAGGTATCATATTAATATATACTCAATACATCGATGGAGGCGCAGTTCCTATGGCGCTGGCTCTCGAAGAGATTGGGTTCTCCCGTTATGGTTCAGATAAGGGGACAAAATCACTATTCAAGACACCGCCAGTTCCGCCTACTGCAAGATACGTAATGCTAACTGGTGACGCTACTCTATCACCCAACAACGACGAGGATATCAAATATTTGAACCAAAAAGAGAACATGGATGGAAAATTAGTGAAAGTAGTGATTATTTCCAGGGCTGCCGGCGAGGGTATTGATTTCAAAAATATACGCCAGGTCCATATAATGGAACCATGGTATAATATGAATCGTATTGAGCAGATTATCGGGCGTGGAGTCCGTAATCTGAGTCACTGTAATTTACCATTCAAAAAACGCAATGTAGAAATATTCCTCCACGCAACGTCAATCGGAACAGTCGAATCTGCGGATTTATATGTATATCGCTTAGCGGAACAGAAGGCCATTGAAATTGGTGAAGTTACTCGCGCACTCAAAGAAATCGCAGTGGATTGCTATTTAAATATTGGTCAGACGAACTTCACTACAGAACAGCTGTATCAGATTGTAAAAAACAAAACAATCAAGCTATCATTATCTAGTAATCCAGGAGAGGCCAACGAGATTCCATATGAGATTGGCGATAAGCCGGAAACAAATGCAAACATGTGTGATTATAAGGATAATTGTGTATTTCAATGTTTCCGTTCTCCCAACGCGGATGAAATTGCACCGGACATATCCAAAGACACATATAGTATTGAATTTGCAGAGTCCAATAATAATCGAATTATAAAACGTATCAAGGAATTATTCAAACGGCGTAGTTATTATAACGGAGATGAATTAAAACAATATATAAACTCCATACGAATATCTGACGATACTCAGAACGGTGCAAGCAAATATTCAGATGAACAAATATACTCGGCATTGACACAGTTAATTGATAATTCAAATGAGCTTATTACGGATGAATATGGTAGATTGGGGCATCTCATAAATAACGGAGACGAGTATCTATTTCAACCTGTTGAAATAACGGATAAGAACGTATCGATTTATGAAAGAAGTATGCCGGTAGACGTAAAGTTCAAAAACGCGACGTTTGAGATTCGAAAAACGGCGAATGCGTCAACCAGCAACTACGAACAAATCGTAAAAAATCTGACAAATAATTTTAACGATGCGTTCCCGACAAATCATAGCAAATTAATGGATATGGGATATACGAGAACAGACAGCAACAAGGTTCTCCGACAGACTGCAGGAGACTTCAGCGCGGCACTCGAGTATCTAAAGGAAAATGTAGTGGAACATAGTCCGCCGCGCGATAAGTCTAAAAGCAAATGGTGGTATAATACATTAAATGAAATTAAAACACATCTTAAAGTCGAATATGGTATGACGGAGAATTCTCTGCGTGCTCACGTGGTATCGCACATGATGGACAATTTGGTATTCACAGACAAAATAACATTGTTGAACCGCATGTTTGATGGAAACTGGGAGGCACCAAAGCGAACCCTTGAAGAGGAGAAACAAGAACTCGACACGATGGAAGCATTGATTGTAGAACATTTCGAAGATAAAATGATGACTGCAAAAAATGGCGATGTAGGAATTATTCTAACAAAGGATAACAAAACTACTCGCGCATTTGTATTAAGGGACGGTGTTTGGACGGAATCCAATAACGAAATCGAATATAAACCTTTATTACAGTCAAGCGATTACAATGATATTTATGTGACGCCACCAGAATTAATCGCAGACACTATAGGATTCACCGAATGGTTTAAAAACGACAGGGAAGAGACATTCATAATGAAAGTAAAGAAAACAACAAACTCGAGAACACGTGGAGCAAGATTAACAGATATTTCGTTGAAAAAATTAATTTTGCATATAAACGACGTATTAGGAGAAACAAAATACAATATAATCAACATTAGAGATTATTTAATAAGTTCTAAAGAGAAACTCGAAGTTTTACTCGAAATAATATTGAGGGAATATAATGATACAAACAAGAATGACAAACACTGGTATTTGAACAATGAACAAGGCATTATCAATAAAATCGTAACATTATCGAAGAAAAATTGATTCGAATTATTATATACAGATTATATAATAATACAGTACAATGGCTCAAAATTCGGAAAAGATTTTCGGTGTCTATATAAAGTCGGTTCTCACCAAGAAGACGGTCTTATCGATTAATGAAGTCGGCGGAAACGTCAAGAAAATTCTAGAAGAGAAAATCACCGACGCAGTTGAGGGAAGATGTATTGCCGAGGGTTTCATTCGACCTGGTTCCATTCGTATTATTAGTTACTCCTCCGGAGAAGTTACAAACTCGAGTGTAGAATTTCAGACCATATTCGAGTGTATGATTTGCCATCCGGTAGAAGGTATGAAAATCGAATGCACCAGTAAGACGATAACCAAGGCTGGTATTCACGCTCAAGTCGTCGACATGAATGATGTGATTCCTGTTACAGTGTTTATTGCACGCGACCATCATAATACAGACAAATATTTCAATTCAATCAAGGAAAATATGGATATTGTCATCAAGGTTATCGGTGTGCGATACGAATTGAATGACCCTTACATTTGTGTAATTGGTCAGCTTGTGGAGAAAAGGCTGGAGCAGGTAAAGAAACCACGCATCAAGATGACTGGAGGCGAGGATTTGGTTTTAAACTAAGTTTAACTAAATTAAACTAATTCTAAATACATATAAAATTATCATAATAAGTATGGCTATATCATGAACGTCAATATAAGCGAGCTTGAATCTGTAAAAAATAAAATCGAATCTCTCGCTAAGATTCACCAGGTAGAAATTCTTCGAATCTTGAAGAAATCGCCGGTTGTAAAAATCAACGAGAACAAAAGCGGCGTATTTGTAAATCTATCTTTTTTACCGAATGATACGATTCAAGATATTCTCAATTACGTGAAGTATATCCAAGAGCAGGAACAGACGTTACAGACGGTGGAATATCAAAAGAAATCCTTCAAGGATGAGTTTTTCAAACAAGATATGAATGAACCAGTATAAACACACCATCAAATAATACTAATATACAAAATGTTTAGTATTATTGCAGCTGTATCGAATACAAATGGACTCGGAAAGAATGGTGATATTCCATGGAAAGAACCGGATGATATGCTGTTTTTTCGTGGTATGACTAGTAATACATTTGACAAGACCAGACAAAATGCCGTAATCATGGGCAGACTAACATATGAGAGTTTCAAAGGACGCCGTTTACCAAACCGAAAGATGATTGTTATATCGTCACAGGAGAACAACGACCCAGATTGGTTTAATAGCTTAGATGATGCACTTGACTCACTATGCAACGACTCTATAGAGCAAATATTTGTAATTGGTGGAGGTCAACTGTATTCAGAGGCAATTCGCAATAATCGGTGCATGAAAATATACCTGAATCATATTAATACAGACGCGGAATGCGATGTGTTTTTTCCCATTATAGATGGCGATGTATACGAGTTATGTAGCGAAACACAACTTACTAAGAACATACTGGCTCGACAATATCGTAATAAACATTTGTAACTGGGTTAAAGACTACATTGTATATTATAATAGATTCATGTCCATATATCACCAAATATTCGTCAACACTTCGTATGACACGCCTGAGCAAATCGATTCGCTAAAAAAATACATGTATACTACAAACGTAGAGGAACCCAAAACAGATATAATTCAAGATATAAATCCAGTTCCAGTTCCAGTTCCAGTTGTCAAGCCCACTATCATCTATCCTGATAAGAAAGACACACTATTCTGGTGTTTGTTCATTGCAAACAATGGTCTCGCGGATTACGAGTCGATTCGACACGGATATAGCAACATTGAAATCGCCGAAAAGCAAAAGATAATGACCTCTATCAAAAGCCAACCGACCAAGTTGAAGAGCACAAACGTGAAACTGACCAATATTGCAATCCAAGAAATCATGTCAGATATTGTAACAAATGCAATGCTAACGGTTTCGACGATGGTAGCAATGTCGGTGTTTTATAATAAACGCATCATTTTAATTAAGGGCAAAGATTTCTATATCAATGTATGCCCGCTCGATGAATACAAGGAAACTATCATTCTCGTTAAAAAGGATAAGAATGACTACGGAATCGATATGGATGTAACGGACGAGAAAATAAAGCAAATTGAGACGGACCGCATTTGCCTAAGCAAACACGACCGCCCACTAGAGGCGATTACAAATTACACAGTCGAACAACTGAAAAACTTGGCAGTTCGCCTTGGCGTAGATTCGACCGTCAAACGTAACAAGAGCGAATTGTATCAAGAATTGACCATACGTAGTCTATGGTAATAAAATTGATTGTTTAAACAACATTAAAATAAAATATGAAAATACTATATAATGTATAAAGCCAACGACAGTTCGAAGGTCGTTGATAAACCAAACGAGCAATTAGATTTCATCATCGAGAACTATTTAGCGAGTAATCCGTTTAGCGGCAGAACAGACGGTAAGACAAACGAAGTAGAAATTCGATTCGGTTCAGATTCCAAGAAGGGTAAGATTTCTCAGATTGACTATGAGAACGTCGTGAAGAAACTACAACAGTGTGGGTTCAAAACGAATAACCCCGATGGGATTCACACACTCCGTGTGTTTCATGAATACACCGACAAGACTAGTGGAAATTCGATTATGTCGAACATTCGCGCCGAGATTATCGGGATTGATTTGATTCAGGAATATTGCAGGACCAATAGTATTCAATCTATACTGGATATGCCGTCGTCGAACAATGACAAAGTAATATTTACACAGAAAACGCGTCCGAAGACCGCCGATGGAGTTAACATTGACGCAGCCGACTTCAAGGACTTCAATATTCGTGTAGCGTATCAACTCGAGCAGATTTTCACGGCGCGTTCTCCTATTATTCGCGGTATCATTCAAAAATGGACGGACGCAAAGAAGACTTTCCGCTACATGAATCGCGTAAGGTTTTATCATGAATCTCTTCCATTCTACGCCGACTTGAGTGTCATCCGCAAATCCAAGACGACGAACAAGGGTGTTCCGATGAAGTTTTATACGATTCAGGATGCCGGCGTCCTTACGAATGCGGAAACCTATGAAATCGAGATGGAGGTCGACAATGCAATGGTTGGTATTGGAACAGAATATAATAATAAAAAGACCATGACAGAAGCGATTAAGAAGGCGATACGCATTATTCTAGGTGGAATGCAAGGGACGAATTATCCTATATCATACACCGTTAAAAATGAAATCCAGACTGGATATATGAAGTTAATACACGGAGAAAAATACCAACCGGGTTGGGTGCTGCCTCACAACTTCGTCGGTCCTTCGTCACAAACTCTACAAATGCGTAATATAATGAAACAGGACCCAAATTCGACCATCCCGAACATTCGCAAGAACTACACCGTAACTGACAAGGCAGATGGAGACCGCAAACTGATGTATATTAATGCGAAGGGTCTGATTTATTTGATTGATACCAACATGAACGTCGTATTCACTGGAGCCAAAACGGAAAATGAAGACCTATTTGAGAGTTTGTTAGACGGCGAGCACATCAAGAACAGCAAAACGGGTGTCGCGCTGAATCTATACGCGGCGTTCGATATTTACTTCATCAATAAGAAGAGCACGCGCGAATTTGCATTCTATAATAACGACTCTACAAACCCAGAATCGCTCAAACAAAAATATCGACTCAGCCTATTGAAGCAGTTTATAGAGCAATTAAAGTTTCCGAACGCATGCGAGTTCGCGGTGAAGTGCAAAACCTTCTATAGTGATTCGCCGGACAGGACTATATTCCAATGCTGCTCGAAGATTTTGTCTGACATAGAAGATGGTATGTATGAATACAACTCGGACGGATTAATCTTCACCCCATCGAATACTGCCGTTGCGAGTGACACAGTTGGTGCTGCCGGAAAACTAAACAAACCTATGTGGGAGCAATCGTTCAAGTGGAAGCCAGCAGAATACAACACTATCGATTTCCTCGTCTCGCTGAAAAAGGACAAGAGCGGTAAGGATGAGATTCATAATATATTCCAGGATGGGAAGAATGTCCAGAGTGGTAAAAACGTGGTCCAATACAAAACCCTCATATTGCGCTGTGGTTATGATGAACTCGACCGAAGACACGGATTCATCAATCCATACGAGGATATCATCCAAAACAAAGTGATTGAATACGATACTACGAGTAATAGAGAACGATATAAACCGGTTCCATTCCAACCGACGAATCCGTATGACCCGAGTGCGTGTTATGCAAATATGCTTTTAGTTGAGGATGGAAGTAGCGAACTTTCCATGTTTACTATAGAGGGCGAATATTTCGAAGAGGATATGATTGTCGAATTTAGCTACGACATGACGAAACCCGCTGGTTGGCGTTGGGTTCCACTCCGTGTTCGCTATGATAAGACAGCCGAACTCAAGAGTGGTCTGAAAAACTATGGAAATGCATACCATGTTGCCAACAGTAATTGGCAGTCGATTCATCAACCGATTACGAAAGATATGATTAGTAAGGACGAGAACATACCCGAATATATCGAAGAGTGTGGAGAAGAGGAGAATGGCGAGGCGAACGAGGGTGTATATTATAATAGGGGTGGCGTCGAATCGAAATTGACGAGGTCGTTGCGCGATTTCCATAACTTATACGTGAAGAACAAGCTAATCGGTAGCGTGTCTACTAGGAACGATACGCTCATCGATTATGCGGTTGGAAAGGCCGGCGACTTATCGAAGTGGACGAATGCGAACTTGTCGTTTGTCCTAGGAATCGATATATCACACGACAATATCCATAATCGTCTCGATGGTGCTTGTGCGAGATACTTGAGAGAGAGAGCTACAAGAAAGAATACACCCGCAGCTCTGTTCGTGAATGGTGATAGTGGACTGAATATTCGTAGCGGTGACGCATTCAAAACACAGAAGGAAAAGGAGGTCATCCATGCGGTGTTCGGACATGGTCCGAAAGATGCGAAATTCCTAGGTCAGGGAGTGTATAACCAATATGGTGTAGGTGCAAAAGGCTTCAATGTAAGTTCGTGCCAGTTCGCTCTGCACTATTTCCTAGAAAACAAAGCCAGCATGCATCGCTTCCTGAAAAATCTGACAGAATGCACTATGGTAAACGGCTATTTCGTTGGCACGTGTTTCGATGGCAAAACAATCTTTAATTTGTTAAGAAACAAGAGCGAGGGCGAGTCATTCACAATTATGAACGGAGAGCGCAAGGTATTCGAATTGACCAAGATGTATCCGCAGACTGGATTTAGTAGTGACGAAACATGTTTGGGTTATCCAATTAATGTGTATCAGGAGACTATCGGCAAAACCTTCCGTGAATATTTGGTGAATTTTGATTATTTCATACAAATGATGGAGAATTATGGTTTTGCACTACTCACGAGAAATGATGCCCCTAGAGGACTACCCAATGGAACGGGCTTATTCAGTGAACTATTTACGGCTATGGAGAAGGAGACTAGGATGGACCCACAACGTATGGCCGATTACAAGAACTCGCACCTGATGACAGTAGACGAAAAGCAAATTTCATTCATGAATCGGTATTTCGTTTTCCGTAAGACACACAATGTGAACGCGGATAAGATATACAAGATTGCACAACCAGAACCGGAACCCGAAAAAGATAAAGATGAGGAAAAGGAAAAGGACAAAGAGAAAGAGAAGAAAGAACCCCCCAAAGTTCGTAAAATTCAAGGTAAGAAAGTTACCATAGTTGGCACATTCAACCCGAACAAAGATTCATAAAATGATATAAACCTTTATTCAAAATATATATATATCTTATGCTATATATATTGTTACCCCGTGTAAATAACACTATACTAGAAAATCTAAAATGCATATCAAGTGATAAAGAAAAGGAAAACGAGCCAATCATATCGAATTCGCTTTCTTTTTACTTGTATGACATCAAAAATAAAATAAATAGTTATGGCGACGACTGGGATGAATATCGCAAATACACAAATCCATATGAATGGATTAATAGTGTAATACCAGGAAAATCGAAATGTGTGTCAAAATACAAACCACTGTCCCGGTCATATTTCAAAATGATTGAAATAATGACATCATTCGAGTTATATGTCTCCAATAACGGTAGCGCATTTGAGAGCAAGATGTCTAAAATGATTGGTTCAATTCCAATTTCGAGCTTCCATTTGGCGGAAGGACCGGGAGGATTCATCGAAGCGCTATTGAATGTCCGTAAGAATCCTAAAGACAAATACATTGGAATGACCATATTGGACGATAAACATGACACCAACATTCCAGCTTGGAAAAAGAGCGAATATTTTTTACGAAACAATCCAAATGTAACTATTGAAAATGGTGCAACCGGAACTGGCGATATCCTTTGTATGGAAAACTTTAAGTATTGTGTTGGCAAATATGGTTCGTCGATGGATTTAATCACCGCGGATGGCGGTTTCGACTTTTCAAACGATTTCAATAATCAGGAGTCCAATATAACGAAGCTACTTTTCGGACAGATTTGCTATGCAGTATGCCTACAGAAACAAAAGGGCCACTTCATACTGAAGATTTTCGATTGTTTTATGAAACATACAGTCGATTTATTGTATATATTGTCAGCGTTTTATGAGGAAGTTTATATAACAAAGCCAAACACCAGTCGATATGCAAATTCGGAGAAATATATAGTTTGTAAGAATTTCATTTTTACTAATAATCAGGGGTTTCTCGAAAAATTTACCAAATGTTTCGAGTCATTACTGGTATGTAACGACAATATCAATGGATTTTTGTCATGCCCAATTTCGAATAATTTCATAAATAAAATCGAGGAATATAATGCCATATTTGGACAGCAACAATTGGATAATATTTACCAGACAATCATGCTTATTGATAACACACATAAGAATGATAAGATAGAAAATTATACGAGAACAAATATTCAGAAATGCGTAAATTGGTGTATAAATCATAACGTCCCACATAATACATTTCTACGGACACACGATTCGGGGTGGGACTAACTATATAGCATTCACGAATTTTCGGACAATACACTGTTTCATTTCTGACGAATATTGCGAAAATGTTGGTGTTTTCTTAATCGGATAACCTGTGCGCTCTTTAATCGTATAACCATATGATTTAGAACCATATGCAAGAGCGTTCGCCGTCTGTGCGCCGAATGCAGTCCTGAAACTCGACCCAACCGTCGTAATTGTGTCATATTTCTTACGAAGGAGACGATCGCTAGATGAAACTGCGCCCTGCACACCAAATTGTGGATTGTTCGGTTTGTAATAAATAGGAACGTTCTTCGGTCTCAACCCAGGCAAAAATGAACCAGATGCGCTTACATTTACGGTGCTTACCCGATTCGCTGGAGGGGGATATGAATTTGCGCTCACTGCAAAGCCCAATAGATTAGATACTGTTGAATTTTCTATTAATATTGCAGGTATTTTACCATAATAGTTTTGCCATAAAGGAGGTGGCGACGTAACAGGATTTGCATATGTAGTTAACGGAAAGTTTGCAGCCGTATTTGCGATTGAACGAATTATGACTCTGTCAGTCAGATTATCATACCCAATGCTCAATAAAAACACTTTACTTTGTTGTAATTCGTAATAATGGAAATTATTGCTCATTGTATTTTGTAATAACTGATTGAAACTTGCAATATCGTAATTTCCAGCTGGAACAGTGACGTTGTATGAAATGTCATCTACCCAATAGTATTTGAAACTTGTGCTACTCGCCAAAACAAATGGGCTGCATTTATTTATACCATTCGATTGGTATGTGTTGGTTAGAGCGGCATTAGTTCCAGGTTTAACAGTGCTGTCTCCATATCTAACATGGAAATATAAATTTTGGTCATATGAAATGTTACGACTGTTCAAGTATTGTTTTGTCGACGTATAGTAATTATCATTTGCAGACTGTTTCTTAATCATTCCGCTACTGCGAACACGGCGCCGAGCATTATCGGCTGGAGATAATACTGCGCCACAATAACTCGTAGTCGATGGGTGTTCGCAAACATTTTTCTCATATATCAAATCGCCTGTATTGACTAAACCAGTCGATGTTGTAATGTTCGTGTTTAATATTCCACCAGGTCTGTCATATGCATCTATCTTTATAGATGACCTCGGATTAGTGCAAGTTAAGTCAACGCTGGCAATCTCCCTTCTGTATGCTTTCAATGGATTCGGTAAAAACAGATTGTTTACACTTGTGCTATTTGTTATTTTATTGAATCGGACACCGGCACTCAATTGCTGGAACGTCGCGCCTTTCCATGGAATTATTGGGTTTTCTGTTGTCATTATATATAATAATAGTGTATATATTATAAATGATGAAATTAAAATTTGGATTAAACCTAAATAGTATGTTGTTAGCAATTGTATTTAGTGTTGTTGTCGTAGTTTTTTGGTTAGTTTTCAAGTTATATCGTGTTACCGAAGGACTTACAATGAGCGACGCAAAAATAGCATATGATAATGCAAATGCTATATTAGGACAGCTGACAACAGATTTAGCAACCATCGAAACCGCAAATACGGCTGATAGTGAAAAATATAGAGTTGACTTAAATGCCATTTCCGCACAGATAGCATTGCAAACTACTAAGATAAATTCTCAGAAACTTATCATATATCGCCAGACCGCACTGATTACTATTATGGGAATTTCTCCGAATATTAATGATATAAAAAAACAATATCATATAGAAAAAAGAAAATTAGAACAACTAAAACAAACTCGCAGGAAACTAAAATCTGACCGTATAATTGCTATAGAGAAATACAATACAGATAAAACTGCAAAACAGGGCGAAATAGATATACAAAAACCATTAGTTGACGCTGCGCTTAATGCATACGAATTATACCCACCAATTATAAACTCGGTTACTCCTGGGGATAAAGAAATTGTTTTATCTATATCCCCTTTAATTGGAACAACACCGATGAGTTATAATGTAACATACGGAACGCCTACTGTTACCAAAACGCTTACGCCGCTCACAATCGATGAAAAATATACAATATACGGATTAACAAATGGGACTCAATACACATTTTCGGTTACGGCGAATTTTGCGGATGGAACTACATCGAATGCTGTAACGTCAACATCAGTCACACCAATTTCGCGAGCAAACCCTTTTTCATCTACGCGTCGAGCAAACCCTTTTTCATCTACGCGTCGCGCAAACCCTTATACTTTCAGGTTGTGAAAAATACACTGTTATTGTTTAATAATTGATATAAACGGTATCAATTATTATATTCAATGAATATCGCATATAAACTAGACCAAATCGAATTACAAAATATATATTTTTTAGATAGCAAGAAGAATATCATAATGGATGGACAATTTACTAAAATCACATATTCGGATGCATTCTTAACTACGAATGGTATTGCGGTGTTGATACCATTTGCGTCAACTTCACTCGATAAAACATATAATAAATCCATCTTAAAATTTAATACGGCGGATAGTACAAACATTCGGATTATAAACGAATTGACGAGACTCGAAAAGTTTGTTCTGGATTATTACAAGCACACCACGCATAATACTAAATCTACCACTACTACGTTAACCGACCATATTCGCAGTGGGAATGTAAAAATATACAGAGATATTACCAGCATACCGAGTAACCCAAAGTATGTCTTGAAAATATCAGGTATTTGGGAAGACCAGACACGTATCGGACTGACGTATAAATTCATGGAGTCGATTATGATTACATAATCATCGGCATTCTCGCTTTTCCGCGACCAATATTCGTAAATGGAACATTCCCCTTCGTCAAATCATACTGAGACCTTTTAGATACATCTTCTTCTCTACCAGTGCTAAATCCAGTGACATCTACGAATCCTGTCTCATCGTTTATAGTATATTGTAAATTGGTTATGGAATTTACACCCTCCGGTGTTAGAATTTTATATGTATCATATTCACTTCTGTTTACATGTCGCACAACACCGTCTTGTAAATGTAATATATTCTTATTGAGTATTGGATAAAACTGTGTTCGGTCTATACGAATACTGTTTTTAATTACACGCTGATTCAATGCATTATCTTCATATCCCCAAGCCCACAAATTTGGGAATCCATTCACACGTTCAAAATCACCGGCAGTCATTGACGCTATCCCACCAAGAGCAAATGTAAATCCATAAAAATGTTTCACCACGCCAGGAACTGTTTCATAGTTTAAAAACCCCTTTGTATACGGCATAGTATCGATATCATTAAACACGAGGCTAATATTCATATACGTGTTTGGGTATAGATTTTTCACAACCATAAACCCGATGTTCTTTAAAGCACCACGATTGAATGATCTATTATCCTTCTGATGTATATACAGTATACGATACGAAGTTCCTTCAAGCACATATGCCATTTGACGAGCAAAAAACTCATATTGTTGTTGACGGTCTCTATAAGGCACAATGAATATTGTTTTCGGGGGTTCTTCTTGTTTCTGCTCTTCGATTGTTATGTTCATTAGTATATTATTCGTATACAATAATATACTAAATCAATCAATAAATGCAAAAAACGTTGCAATAAAACAGAAATAATGTAGAAATGCGTGGGATTTTATATGTTCTGGACTGCACCAATGTATTTTAGAATAGTGATTGCTAAACCAAGCTGCTAGACCAATATAAATCAACAATATTGAATAAATTAGAGATGTATAATTTAACCCATTTTTAATGAATATTGTGTAGATTATAAAAGAAAAAATACAAAGTTTTGCAATAGTTGCATCTATTTTATGCAGACTTGTTCCTCGCAGCGGATTTCTCCAGAAATACTGCGAAGTTATTATCGTCGCAACTAACAGTGCCGCGAGTGCCGTTTCTATCAAATTTTTATTCGAATACAAATAAAAATATATAAGTGAAATTACCAACAGTAAGTTTGTGTAAAGCAATATTCGATACATCACGCGTATTTATCTAAAATACAAGTAGGAATTAATTTATCTTTTATAGCATCGAGTTTCTTAAAACATTTGTTAATTGTAACCTCACTAACACCACATATCGTCTTGATGTCCGTTTTACTGATGTTCAGATTACATGTTTGTGCTATCAGGTAGACGATGCCTGCGGCAATCGAGTGGGGTGTATTATCGTTAATGATACTCTGGTCATCCACTTTCTTTGCGATAAACTTGGACAACATCGTAAGCTCAGGATTAATGTTGAGACGACTACAATACCTGTCGATGAACGCAGCGGGTTTTGTCGTTGCCAGATTTGTCTGCAGAGATGGGTCGACATTTCGCTCTATGTTGTGCAGAATGTTGACTGCCATTGAACAGCCGTTGGTTGCGCTCGTTTTGTCTAAATGGAATACTTCGGCGATTTCGTGCGCGGTCCTTGGGCATCCGTTGAGACGACAGCTGATATAGATTGACGCAGACTTGATTCCGTCGCGATTCATTCCTCGAAACATCTGTTGCTCGGAAATATCCTTATGTATGGCCATTGCGTCGTCAATGAATATTTTAGGAATACCGGCATTTTGTGCCATAACCGTGATGAACTGAAACTCGTCGTATAGCGATTTTTCCTTGTGAGGCATCGATTGCCATTCCGTCCACTTACGTATTTTCCGCATCTCGTATGACGAATTGCTCGAACAAATTACCTTGCAACCATAGGATGATTCCACCAACAGGGGGTTTATAGGATTACCACAACGGGTGGTGTCTTTCGCATTGTTTCGGTCGTCGGAACCATAAAATCGCCATTCTGGCGAGTAATCCAGGGTTTTAGTGTTTATAATACCACAGCCAGAATTTGAACATGTCGGGAATCCTTCTTCTGTAATTACCAGATTACCAGTGTTGCACATACCACATACTCCGGCTTCCTTCATTTCATATACAATTTCGGCGTCTTTGTGGTCTATGTCGAACACGGACCATAGCTTCTCTTTTTCGGCGTTGGATAATGTAGTCTTTTTCTTCTGTGTTTTCGAGACGTCGCTCTTTGGCTTCTTAATTACTATATTTGATGTGTCCATTATACTTATAAACAAATAAAATAAAATATACCAAACGCAATCAATTTTATCTAGCGTTATTCTATAATGGATGCATTAACTGGATTCAAAATGCCAGCATTACCTTCCTTTACTGGTGCAGCTCCAGCATCTGGAGGTGTAAGTTCGTCAGATACTAAAGCAATTTGTGACCAATTTAAATCATTGTTTAAGGAAAACGAGACACTTTATGCGGACGCAATAAAAGATGCTGTAACTAAATACTTTGCAAGCGAAGAAATGATGAAAGAGTTAAATGCCTCATTTTCCAAAGCAATATTGCAATATATGGAAAACCAAAGTTTCAAGCAAGTCGCTCAGGTAGAAGTAAGTAAAGTGCTAGGAGAAATATTACGCGAACCAATTGAGAAAGCTCTTAAAAATCACGAACAATACACAAATATATGTAAGTCAATACTCGCAAAAAAAAGAACTGTCATAGGTGGTAGAAGAGCTAAATCTCGTAAAATGACTATTAAACGTCGAAAGTAATCTTCTTCTCAACTTTCTCTAAAAGGTCCTGTCCATATACCGACGGCCTATAGTTCTTAATAGGCGTATATTTCGTATCTTTTTGTTGTGTGGTCTGATTCACCTGTTGCTCGGGTTCCTGTTTCTCTACAACATTACCCTTCTCATCGACTACAACACCCATCTTCTTCTTAATCTCGCTACGAACATACGATGGAACCCAGTTATGCCAAGATATGAATAACGTATTTGGATGCATATATTTTACGTGAAATCCATTGTGTTCTAGTTGAGACACCAGATACCCCATACATTCACCCTTGTCATATATAGGTTCTCCCACTAAATATTCAGGGACATTAAACCACACAAAATTATCATTGCAATTCTTATTCTTTGCAGTGTGTTGGATTCGCTTATGGATTCGATTCAATATTTTATTGAAAATGGATAGTTGTTTCAAATCTCGCTTCTGACGACGCTCGTATAATTCGTCAATATTCAACTTGTTGTTTGTGGCTTCAACATGGTCAAATAAAAATATGGATGACATTTTACTATATAGGTTTTATATAATAAAATACATAAAAAATTAACTGATATACAACATAAATGGAACAACCAGATAATGAGAATGAAAAAAAGGAAAACATAATAGAGCATCTTGTCATATCAGGTGGCGGGCAGACGGGATTTACATTTTATGGGATTCTAAAGGAATCTGCTAAGCAGGGATTCTGGAACATAAACAACATAAAGTCCATCTACGGTGTATCGATTGGTACATTCATTGCGGTGATTTTATGTTTGAAATATGACTGGGATACAATCGACACATATTTAATCAATCGACCTTGGCAGAATGTATTCAAGGTTGATATATATACGATTCTACAAGCATTTGAACAGAGGGGTATTTTTGGGATTGATGCTATGGAAAAAATGTTGGGACCACTCTTTGCTGGTGTGGATATATCCATGTCCATTACATTGAAAGAATTTTACGAACTAAATGGCATCGACCTATATTTTTATACTACCGAACTGAATCAATTCAAACAAGTTAAAATGTCACATAAAACACACCCAGATTGGCGAGTAATTGATGCCGTTTACGCGTCTTGCACACTACCGATTATATTTGCGCCATTAATCAAAGGTGCAGAATGTTTCATCGATGGTGGTGCTCTGTGTAGTTATCCTATGAAATCGTGTTTAGATGATGGTAATGACCCCAACACGATTCTGGGTATAAAAAAATTATATGCGACTAGTAGTTTGGTGAATGAAAAATCGTCGCTATTTGATTATCTAATGGTCGTTCTTAAAAATACTATTTCTGTATTGAATGGTAATGAAACAAATTTAATAAAAAACGAAATATTACTAGATGGAGACCACACTACAATAGATAATCTCTTGTCACTAGCATCGTCAAAGGAAGAGCGGGATGCGAATATAGCACGTGGTATAACCATATTCAATGATTTCATACAGCGACACTAGCATTTTTCCGTGTGCATCGGAACTTCGCATTTCGTGTATAACCGACTTTGCAGTTAGCAACACATCGTCTCGTATTTGGATTGAGTTCCTTGTTCTCTGGACATGCCACTGACTTGCGCGTGCATCGGAATTTTGCATCCCTTGTGATTCCTGGTTTACAGGGTTCTACGCAACGACTTGTTATAGGATTACGTTCTTTGCCTAATTTGCTGCATGGCGTGAGAACTTTATTTACATCAATTGATTGCACTATATCATCATCTTCGTCGACGGGGGGTGCAATCGCGGTTAATATAGCATGTTCATGTATACGTAATCCATATTTCGCTAATAGTCCAGTTTCGTCGAGCATGGACTCGTATGTCTGCAGGAAGAACTCTGCCGTGCAACGAACGCTCACACGAGATGACACCGCCATCATTGCTAATCCATAAAATTTCGAGAACATATCATTTCCGATAAGCGGTTTGAATGAACCAAGAATGTGCATAAATGACATGCCTAATCCATATACGTCAATGGTTTTCAGAGATTTTTCCAAAAACTCATTATAATAACCCGGCGTAAAATCGTTGACAAACATATCATAATAATCACGTTTAATATAAGCGTATGTCGCCAGCGCAGTTTTTTCATTTGTCTTATAGTTGATATAGGACATTAACACTTCTACGTGTTCTTTAATATGCGCCCAAACCCTAGGAAACAGTATGCGTCTCTCTTCTACAGTCCTATTTGCGTATTCGGTATAGTTCTTTTTATTCAAGAACATCATCTCTAGCGGAAACGACCAGTGTTCAACTGCATGACTATTTCTGGATTGAATACTCCTATTTTTTAGACTTTCATATCTGGTCATGTGACCAAAGTCGATGAAATTAATCCTGTCTTCCGTTTCATTATATACAATATTCTGTGGCTTCAAATCGTGATGAATTACGCCGTTTGCTCCGAGAACATTTATACCTAATATAACACGATGCGCTTCTATTAAAAAACGCTCTATATCTTCCTTGGTCTTAGTATTCACTGTATCTACATACCCAGATAAATCCAATCCACCATCTTGCATAATCAGCAATTTCATTTTTTTAAGGTCTTTGCTTTTTATCCACTTGCATTTATCGACTTCTTTAATAGTATCGGTATCGATTACGGGGTCGCATTCGTCTGGTTTGCCTATATAAAAATCCTTGTTCGCATCCACACTATCGATAGTATCATATTCTTTCAATTCTGAAACAGCATGTTGTTTCGTCATTATTTTTGACAACTTTCCTTCATACGACATATCGGGTCGGTCTTTACATTTCAGACTGGGTTTATGAACGCACCCATATGCGCCTTCTCCGAGAACAGTCATACTAATCTATATATTAATATGAATATTATATTTAGTTACGCGTCCGTTAGAACTGTGTTAACGAAGGTAGCTAAAGAATCCTTCGTTATTTTGGAATCGAATTCAACCGTTTCTCCACCATCAATCACTAGCTTAATGGTGGGATACGACTGGATATTGTATTTCTTGATTAGTGCGGCAATCCTATCGGCTGACGGACTACTTTCGCCTTTATAATTTGCTGGGCTATCATCCGTGCAATTCACCTCGACGCATTTCAGTGCGTAGCCATTGATAGGTTTACCGTCGTATGCTGACTTGAACTTATCCCACTCGGGTTTAGCAGTCTTGCAATGCGGGCACCAGTCAACGAAGAACATCATTATTGTGGCATTCTTGTTATTCCGGTCCGCGTTCGCTACGTCGGCGAATTTGGTTACGGCTATCTTGTCCTTCATGTATTTTTGATATCCATAATAACTGGCTATGGAGAACACTACGAAGAGAACAACCACTAAAATGATGAACGAATACCGACTGGTATAATTTAGGATAGCATCGACAATCTTCGACATTTTTATATAATACAGTATTATATAAAATTTTATACAACTAAACTATTCGTATAATATATACATATGGGTAAAACTAGAAAAAACCGTATCTTTTCGGATACAGAATACAACAGCAATGATGGTATGCTTACGAGTGTTTGGGGACCAAGTATGTGGCACTACTTACACACTATGAGTTTCAACTACCCTGTGAATCCTAGTAGCGACGATAAACATCATTATCGTGATTTCGTTTTGAGCTTGCGTTGGACGCTACCATGTGGAAAATGTCGGAAGAATCTAAAAATGAATTTTCAAAAATTACCATTACGTATGAAACATATGGAGTCCCGATTAACATTTTCGAAGTATGTGTATGACCTTCACGAATTAATCAATACAATGCTAAATAAAGATTCGGGGCTGACGTATGACATGGTAAGAGAACGCTATGAACATTTTAGGTCAAGATGTATGAAACCCGTTGAGGTAAAACCCATTGAAGAGAAGGGTTGTGCAGAACCACTTTATGAGGGCGAGAAAGCAAAGTGTGTTCTGAAAATAGTCCCACAAACTGAGAAGTGTGACACATTTCAGATAGACAATAAATGTATCAAGAAAAGTGTATGATGTATATTTTAGCGCTTTTCAATTATATAAAATAACTCGCAATTATATATAATGTCAACAGACACTGACGAGATAAAAATACCCTTCTGGGGAAGTAATCCAAACATAATACTACAATCGGATTATGTAACCGAATTATTTCCAGTGGAATCCATGACATACGAACAAAAATTAAATGCTATCACGCGTGGGATTATACTGATATCTATAGTAAGTTTCGCACTGACGCGCAATTTTAGAATCATCGTGGTTTCTATACTGACTATTCTATCGATATACCTTTTACAGTTGCACCAGGAACGGGAGAACGATAAGAAGAAAAAGGTTGTAGAGGAAAAATTCGTGAATCCTGCTGATGATGTTCTCAAATCTAAGTCCATATTAAGGGATGCAAGTGTGTTCGACACGCCGGATTCATCAAACCCATTTGGTAATACGCTTGTAACAGACTACCAATATAATCCAAATAAAAAACCCGCTCCACCGGCATTTAACGAAAGCGTAAATGAAAAAATACTCGCCCAGGCGAAAACGTTAGTCAAGGAGCTCAACCCTGACCAACCGGACATTTCCGATAAATTGTTCAAGGATTTAGGAGAACAATACGTTTTCGAACAATCGCTTCGCCAGTTTACATCGAATCCGTCCACCACTGTTATGAACGACCAGACTGGATTTGCCGACTTCTGTTATGGTTCGATGACATCTTGCAAAGAGGGTAATTTGTTCGCTTGTGCGAGAAATCTACCCCGCCATCTGAATTATTAGAAAAATATATTATAATACTATAGTATAATATATGATGAATTTCAATATGATGGAACGTTTGGGCTTTGACACTTCTCGCCGTAATGAATCAAATACTAAATACGCGAATTACATGCTTGATAATCAATTCGGTTCAAGCAAGTCGGATGACCATGTTAAGTTTGCCACACTCGCACCCAAAATTAATTTTAGGGGAACGGTCGGTGGACTTCCGGGGTCTGCAGTTGATTACGATTCGCTCTTGGTTATTAAAACAGAGCAACAGCGCTCCTTCGAAAAGCTCCAATTAATCCAGCGCCCATTTGCGACGGTCCCTTATTTAGGAAGAGGCACCAGTGACCCCATATTGGAATCTCGCTTACAGCAGGGCGAGATGATTTATGAGAAGAAGAGCATTTCCACTATTGCGGATGCGCCATATGTCGATAACGCGGCCTACCCTATGATGTCTACCTTAAAGGACCGTGTTACCAATGCCGCTTACTCTGTTGAGGAGGCTGCACTATCTGGATGGGTTCGTGGTGGACAATCTTCCAGGGAAATGGAGGGTGATGTGGTTAGTAAGAAGAAGTAATTTGTTTAGAGATGCACCAACCGAATAATATCATATGATGATGATGATGTCAATTGCGGATTACTACAATTATTTTAAAATACATATTAATATATATATTATGTATTTTGATATTGGCTCGAATGTAGGGAAATGGAGTTTGGCAAATAGTAAGCAATGTGATAAAATAATTTCAATAGAAGCGTCGCCTACAACATTCAAAAAATTAGTAGATAATTGTAAAAATGATGATAATATAATCTTACTTAATTATGCCGTTTGTAATAATAATGGAGATGATATAACATTTTATCAAGCTGATTGTGATACTTTATCAACTATCAATAAGGAATGGTTGACGGCTGAAACTTCAAGATTTTATAATGCGAGTTATACAGAAATCACTTGCAAGACAATAACTATAGATAAATTAATAGAACAATATGGATTACCCAATTTTATAAAAATAGATGTTGAAGGCGGAGAATATGAATGTATTCGTTCTTTAACTCAAAAAGTTGAGTTGCTATGTTTTGAGTGGGCAAGTGAAATTAATACAACTGCTTTCAATTGCATAGATTACTTATTTACATTAGGTTATACAAAATACTATATTCAAATGCAGGATAATTATGTATTTAGACCAAACAATAATGAGTTTTATGATATTTTTACTGTAAAACAAAAATTATCAACTACTATACCAAAACGAGATTGGGGAATGATATGGTGTAAATAACCATTTATTATATAAAAAAGCTATGATGACATAAAGTAATAGTGTGTTACTATAAAACATATAAACACATGTCGACATTCATACAAATAAATGTATAATCATAGAATCCAAGTAGAATATGATGACAATCTAAGTTATCGTGATTGTGTGCGCCGTGTATTTAATATGGATGTTTCGGGAATCGAAATCCAAGACGATATTGACGATGTTACAAAAGATGAAATGATATACGACGACAGAAACGTAAGCGCCGGTCTCGACTACCTATATGACAAAACGAAGGGCGTTAAGGCATTCCGCGACCTATATTTGGTTGGCGCGAGTCGTATGTTCTCCGAGAACCTTGAAATTGGAATGGCCGTGGTGTTTTCATACGACTATTTCGAGCTATTCCATTTATGTTTAGTCGATTTCTTCAATGCCGGCGAAACGATAACGGTGGACAATGAGAATTATGTGAAACTGCATAAGAAAATATCGTAATCTATTATATAATGGCTTCTACTCGTGATAAAAATGCGCCCGGCAATTATAAGTTGGAAAAACAAGGTAATATTTCGAGAATCAATTATCGTGTGAGCGAATATGGACGCCCTATGGCTTCCTATCACCCTGGTGACGGATTACTTGCGGCGAAAACGTCGCGCTGGGAGCTATCACAGAATGCATGCGACATCGAATCGCAGCTGTTTGGCATTGGTTCCAGCGATTTAGAGAATTCGCGACCGGTCGTTCAACCAGCGCTGAATAAGCTGAAGAGTCTGTCTATAATCGACAAACCGGATGTGATTTTACCGGAACCCATTGCGGTCAGCTCAATCAATCGCCCTCTATTTTTAAACTGAGTGGTTGTTTTTGTTTTTATTTGTTATATTATTACTATTTTGAATAGTAATAATTTTTTAGTTCTCAATTAAACTTGACAATAATTTTCACCACTTCCTTTTTGATGCACTTGCATGCGGAAACGGACAGCTCCTCGCGCTTCTTGCGTGTCTTACCATCCGTCGAGTTCTCCGACTTACGACGAGACGTGCTATTTCGAGCATTCATGTCACTCTCAATTGCTTCATAATTCTCCTCGATGTATTCGACGATTTTGTTCTCGATAGTCCACTTGAAAAAGTTCAGTTGGCCGATAGTCGTCTCCATACAATTATCATTATCGTATGGGATAGTAATGCGCTCCCATCTGCAAAATGGGTCGAAACGCTTCTTACTATATGCCTTCAGCTTCAATTTATAGTCATTATAGACCTTGAACCGCCTGGGTTCTCCATAGGAGTCCTTTAGTTCGTATACGGTGAAGTTTTTTTTTGCATAGTTTGTTACAAACCAATCCACAATACGGAGCGAAATCTTCGATTCACCGTTGATAATCGAAATCGTCCGCTTGAGATACTCCTTGTTCTCATAAAATGTTAGTAGATTCTGTAGTAATAACTCGTTTTGCGTATTACACTTGGTAGACATTATTGTTTGATACTAAGCGCGTTTTTTTATATGTGTTATTTTTTAAATTAATAAAAAAGTGGGTTATGGCAAGTTTATTTATTAATTATGCGTTGTCTTATTGTATTATATATTTGATTTATAACTTTGAATATGCTAAATTCATTTGAAGTTGGGTCATATCTTATAAAAATACAATCTACGCATAACTCTGCTATCACATTTTCTCTTAATATGTCATTCTGTATATTATTTTTGTGTTGAGATTCATCGCATTCGATGATTATGTTATATACCGGCAAGTATAAATCAACCATATACCTGCCAATTTTATATTGTGCAATCATTTGTTCACCACTGAAAGCGTCTATAATACATTTTAGTGTATCCGCTTCTATACAAGCGTATATGGATGTATTAACATCAAAATTTATATATTTACACACATCTATGACTGCAGGTTTTCTACTTTTCGATAACAATCTACAGAACCCTTTATAATTTACAAACGATTTGGATTGTTTCCCTCCATTTGTAATACATTTTAAATAAATCTTCTCATCATTTCTTGTATTGCTACGTATATTCGAAATTTTTAAAAGTTGACCTATATCTTGCAAATTGAATAAAACATACGGCTCCTTAAAATCGTCTATTACAACTTCGCAATTATAATGCTGTCTAATCTTGAGTCCAGTTTCTATTTGAATTTCTTTAGACATTTTGTATTATTAATTAATATATAATACAAAATCAATTTTTTATATTTAATAATCATGTTCATTCAACTTGATGAGCAAGAACAAAGATATTGCTTAAAAATGTCATTTTTAGACCTGAATATTCGATAAAAAATATATTAAATTTATATTTTTTATTGTATAAACCACTATCCGCACTGCTTAGTTGCTGTAAGCAACGCCCGCCATGCCCGACATCACGCGGAGAACGTTGTAGTTAACCGCATAAACACGGACCTTAGCCGTGTTAGTTCCGGAAACCGTTCCGGATGACAGCACAAGCTGGAGCACAGCGTTATCAATGCGCGAGAAGTTGCACGTGCCGCTCGGTTGGTGCTCTTCGGGCCTCAGCGCGAAGGAATACACGTTGATACCCGTGTCCGGGGCACGGGTGTGGTGCTGGAACGGCTGAACAACATCGAAGTAGGACCCCTCACGCTCGGAGAAGCGGTCCTGGCCGTTAAGCTGGAGCTTAGCGGTGACGACGGGGTTCTCTCCCCAGCAGTGCATGTCAAGAGCAGTCTCAGCGAGCACGAAGGTGCCGGCATCAGAGAGGCCAGAGGGAAAGCCGCCGCCCTCACCGAGGAATCCGGTGTGCATATCGGAGGCAAGGATACCGGTAACGGCAGTAGCAACGTCAATGGCTCCGGGGGTCTCGAAGAGACCGGTGGAGTTGATGAATCCGTTGGTGCCAAGCATGGTGTCGGGCGCACCGAAGGCATGGATAGCGTTCGGGAGAGCATCGATGGCATCCGTGTAGTTGAAGGGCTGGGCACCGAGGGTCTTGAAGAGGGTCTGGCCGGCCGTGAGGGACGAGCAGTAGTCGACGTTGGCGTCGGGCTGAACAACCCAGAGAAGCTCCTTGCACGGGTGGTTGAAGTTGAGCTTGATCTTGTTGGAGGAGGACCCAACGGACTCGTCTCCAGTGAACTGGAGCTGCTCGAAGAGATACTCGTGGGGGTTCTGCGCCATCTTCCTGCGCTCATCCGTGTCGAGGAAGATGTAGTCGACGTAGAGGGAGGCCGCAACAAGGGACTGCTGGTAGGCAGTAGTGACCTGCGCCGCACCGCTGGTGGGGACGAGGGACCCAACCGCCCAGAGGCACTCGCCGATGGGGCGAAGATCGAGGTTAATCTTGACCTCGTGGTACTGGAGGGCAATCAAGGGGAGGGCAAGGCCGGGGTTGCGGCAGAACCAGAACTGAAGGGGAACATAGAGCGTGGTCTCAGGGAGGGCGTTGCGGGGAGCGCAAACCTGGCCCGGGACGCCAGTGGCAGCGCAGGGTCCGGAAACTCCAGCGAACGTGGGGTCCGTGATGTAGGTGAGCTGCGTGGTGTTTCCAATCATCCTGAAGTATCCACGCTGCTGCTCAGAGGTGAGCGTAACCTGGTTCCAGATGTGCATCCAGTCTCCATACTGGCGGTCGATGCGCTGACCTCCAATCTCGACCTCAACCTGGGCAACAAGCTGCTCGCCGACGAAGTCCATCCAACGGGCATAGACTCCCGCGGAGAAGGCTCCAGTGGAGTTCTTCATAGACTGATTGATCTCAGGGAGAGTGACCTGAAGGTAGGTGCGGTAAGCAAGATCTCCGTTCCTGGAGATGGTGCAGGTAACGCGGCGACCGAAGTCAGCCTGACCAGAGAAGGTCTGCTCGATGGACTCCATCGCGAAGTTGGTGTGGCGCCTGTAAGACACCTTCCAGAAAGTGATCTCAGGGGTTCCCGTGAGGAAAACGTCCTGCGCGCCGTAAGCTACAAGTTGCATAAGTGCTCCGCCCATGGTTTATAATATAGTATACCAAAAGATAATATTTTGGAGAAAATACGAAATTAAATAATTAAATTACACTTCCTAAAGTTTTTCCATCGACCTTCATATTTTCGGTGACGAACTTCTCTAAATAATCAGCCATGAAAACTTCGCGCTTGCCTTCATGTTTTTTCGTAAATATATAATTGTCCTCACTTTTCTTAACTGACCATCCAGTGTCAATTGCATTCATTATGAATTGCATCTTCTGAAATGTTGTTCGGTCTATCTGCTTGTCCATAATTTATACATATTGCAATTACTATATTAATTTGGTTTTACCTAAATTCCAATAATAATAATATTATTTAAACTCATTCATTATATAGAAGATATTCAATATATTACTAAAATGAAGAAGGCAGACCCAATACAACATACTATCGACAAAAAACATAGTCAAATGTTGGAGGATTTTCATAATAATGAGACCGTTCGAATACCAGAACTAATACAACAAAAGGATACCATAAAGCAACAACTACGTGCTACAAGTTCAGAACAGGTTGAATTACGGATGGAACTGAAAGACCAAATTAATACTATCAATGACAGAATTAAACATTACAAATTGAGAAAGAAACAATACCTACTAGATAATTCGGAACACATATTCCACTATTTCGAAGAGAAAAAGAAGATATCGAGCGGAGGGACTAAAAAGGTGAATGTTCTAAATGATTTCTTTAAACTGAAGCAGACTGTCGATGATTCTACAGACAAACCGTGCACATCTAAAAAATCAATTGTCAATTATTGGAAAAATGTAAACAATGAGATTGTAAACCCACATGATTTTGTTATGCCTACCGACATTTGTTGTTTTTGCAGTAAGGGCGAGATGATTCCAGAAGATGAAGATGGTGTGTTGATATGTAATAACCGCGATTGCGCTAAGTTTGTGAGTTATATAGTGGACAGTTCGAAACCATCCAATAAAGAGGCACCAAATGAAGTATCATATACAGCGTATATTCGACTGAACCATTTCAAGGAAATCTTATCGCAATTTCAGGCAAAGGAGACCACACAGATACCAGAAGACGTCATAGAAAATATTCGTATTCGAATTAAAAAAGAACGCATACAGAACCTTGCTGAAGAAATCAATTATGACAAAATGCGCGAGATTCTGCGCAAACTTGGTTATAATAAATATTTCGAACATATCCAATATATCAACTCCATTTTCGGTATCCGACCACCCATTATGAACGAACATTTGCACGAAACTCTATGCGTTCTCTTTATCGAAATACAGAAACCGTGGGCAGTTCATTGTCCAGCGAATCGAACCAATTTCTTCAATTATACCTATACCCTATACCAGCTATGCGTTCTCCTGGACCAGACACAATATTTGCCCTATATACCTTTGATGAAAGACCGCGAAAAGCAATTGGAACAGGACCAAATATGGTGCAAGGTTTGTAAAGACTTGGATTGGGAATATTACCCGACTGTGTAGACCATTGAAGGGCGTAAACACCCTACCATTTGAACGTCTGTACGTATTCGGCGAATCCAGTATCAGAGCGAGTATTATTATCAATATCTAGCTTTCGTAGTTCATCGACGTTTTCATATATAAGGAAGATACTGTCGAACAAATCGTATTTGTCGTCCTCATCCTCGCTTTCCGAATCAGAATCATTCGTTTGTTGTTTGCTGAAGTGGTCACGCTTTTTAGCATGCATATGCGGTCTACGAACTACGCTTGGTAGTAACTGTGGATTGTTAATAACGAAATATGGAGCAGTAGTGTCCGAACGCTGCGACGTAGACTTGAGACGAGTTATAAACGCATATTTGTCAATATCGGAATCAAATTGAACTAAAGGGAAATTGTTGTCCCTGGTGAGAGGCGTATTGTAGATAAATATCTGCAACGTTACGGGCATTCTTTTTTGGAGTAGAATATATAAAATCTACTTCAAATCAATTTTTACATACCAACGCGAGGAAATCCTACGAGATTCGCACCAATACCGAAGCCGGCGCCACCACGAGCCGACGAAGCCATCGACGGGACGAAGACGTCGAGCACGGAGAATGTGGCAGCGGCGGTGAGCGCGATGATGACAACCTCCTCAACATTGAGTTGCTTCTTGGGGATGGCATAGGCAGCAATCGCAACCATGAGACCTTCCACGATGTACTTAATAGCACGCTTGACTAATTCGCTAAAATCGATGCCGGACATTGTTATAATATATACTAGTATAATAAAAAAATTACGCTTAAAATATATACAATTTAAAAACACTTAAATAAATACCCAGACTAAGTGTATAGAAAATGTCCGGATTTGAACGACACAATCTTGAGAACGGGGAAGTTAATCCTAAATATATTGACTTGTGCGACGAGGACCCTCCGATTGCCGGACAGAAGTTTGCATGCATGTCATTCGTTTCGCCGGAGAAGATTCTGAAGAAGCGCGAGATTTTTATGTTCGAGCAGTTTTTGAAGCAGTGGGAATTCTCTAAATGCATGGAAAAGTCGTTGGATTTCCTTAATTTTGCCGCGTATAAGTATGGGCTAAAGGTTGATGATGTTGTAGCGGATTTCAACGAGTTCGTTAAGGAGGAGGAGACCAAGTTGCGTGCTGGCGGCGTCGACGACGACTTCAAGACGTTTATGGACAAGAACGAGGACAAGCTGGGCGAGCAGTTCAATCGCGCTCATGCTTTCCAGACTTCCGTGCGTGGTCTGAAGTTGCGTGGAGTGTTCGCTAATCAGGATGAGGCGGAGATGAAGTGCAAGAAGATTCGCGAGGTGGACCCGCATCACGACATCTTTGTTGGACCTGTTGGTATGTGGATTCCTTGGGACCCGGATGCGTATAAGACTGGACGCATCGAGTTCATGGAGGAGGAGCTCAACCAGCTGCACCACGAGAAGCTCAAGAATGAGACGAAGGCGAAGGAGGAGTTTGAGCGCCGTGTCAAGGAGACCAAGCAGAAGGCGATTAAGGAGAACATCGAGTTGGCGAAGAAGAGTGGCAATGTTCTCACGCAGACGCTAAATGAGGATGGGCAGTTGATTGGAGTGAAGGAGACTGTGAATTTCGATGAGCGTGATGTAGCTGATAGCGCCAGTGTGAATGTGCGTAATGAGCTGTTGCGTGAGGCTACGATTGCGAATAGCAAGTAGTTTGATGGCGGAAAAAATTATATTTTTATAGAAATAAAATATAATTATTTATTTACGGGCAGTTCTCCTTTTCTTGCCACCGTTCTTATTTTTATTCTTGTTCTTATTTTTCTTAGAACTCTTGTTTCTATTTTTGTTATTCCTCTTTCCACCGGTGGCAGGAACAGTGGTAGGAGGTCTATTTTTTTCTATTTCGACAGCTTTATTAGCGTCCGCAATTTTAGTTTTACAATCTTCCTCAACCGACTTCACTTTGGCCTCTGCATCTATAAGCGTTTGCGTTTTTGGCTTGCTGCCAAACGGGTTAGTAAATCCAAAAGTTGGTAGAGAAAACCCCAAAAACCCATTCGATGATTTAACTGTGTCTGGTGGTGGTGCAATATTTGGGTCGGACATTCAAATTATACACTATAAGTAGAGATTTTGCTAAACTGATGTATAATAAATTTACCTATAACACCCATGAATATTACGCGTTCGTCAATAACTCTTTTTCACATTAATATTCGCTCCTTTCTTCGCATTCTTGTTCTTCGATGGGTCATACGCCTCGTCTTCGTCGTCTGAACCCATATTCTTCGAGATGTCCCAGAATTCCTTCGACCCCAACCGGAAAGTCGGGTGATTTTCAGCCTTATACCAGAAAATTTGGTCAGTTAATTTATTCGATTTTGCATTATTATTGATTACCAAGCACTCATAATTCTCCGTTGTGCTATCCATGACAGCACAAAAGGACTCCAGTGTAGGAAACATACTGGCATAGTTATCCCAAATACGCTTACGATTTGTTAAATATGGTTCGCGCAGGATAAACACGTAATCAATGTTTGTTCTCAAGTTAGGTGGAATGCCTAACGGGTATTGCATAGTTATGATTAACATAACCTTCCAGTGACGCCCATTCATAAAAAGGAGACGCATCATCTTGTCGCGAGTCCATGTTTGGTCATAGAGACAATCGTCCATAATAACAAATGCGCGTGGGTCGATTGTGGTTCTCTTGTATGTATCGATTTCTTTCTTCATCTGTTTCATAACAGCCTTCTGCCTCCGTAAGACATTCTCGATAAGCACCGTATTGTATTCATCGTGAATGAACAGTTTAGGAACGTGCTCTTTATAGAAACCGTTGCCCGCTTCCGTTCCGGATATGACGGTGCCAATAGGAATGTCCTGATGATAGAAGAGCAAATCTCTTACCAAGAATGACTTACCGGTGTCGCGGCGTCCAATGAGAACAACCACAGGCCCTTTATTCTCATCGGGCTTGAATGTAATGTCGCGCATATTAAATTTTTTCAACTGCAATGTCATTTATAAAGTTCGACTATAAATTATAAATAGAGAACAAACGTTCATATTGTCCAATTAATATGTGATTTACAGTTATAAAATGTTAGAGTTCGCCAAACAGTTCCATCCTCTAAATCTAGAACATTTAGAAAAACAGTTTACCCCAACATCAGACGATTCAAAACATGACTATAATCCATTTCAGCTAAACTCTTTCCAGTATTATCAACCAGTTATCAAACTATTATTCGATATCAAAGAACACAATCATAATTCGATTCAACTGAATCATAAGCATCATATGGTCGACTTAACCACCGTCGTAGACACTCTCACTGGTAAGCAAGTCAATAAACCCATTTTCATTAAATACTCGCCACTACTGGACCCGATACGCTATATGATTGGCAGATATGACGCAGAAAGCGACGACATACGCACTTTACCATCGGCGGATGGTTGCAAATTTGATAAACTGAATTCCACGAATAATGCATCCTATAGTGATGGTTTCTTCTGCTTACTATCGAGTAAGTTACTCGAATTACACGATTTCAAGCACTCGATTGATTACTATGGGTCGTTCTCGGCAGTCCAGAAGAAATTTAAGATGAATATTGCTGACGACTATGAATATTTGAATAACTCGAATTTCTTCTTAGATAATGTGAATAAATACTTCCGAATCAATCGTCATCGTGTGTCTTCGATGATGAATCAGAATTCGAGAGATAATCGCGAAAAGCTAAAGATAACTGACGCTGATGAAATGATTCCTGATGCATTAAATTTAGATGAAATTTCATATGACCTAAACGAGGTTTCGCTTGATGCTTTGGAAGAAGTTTACACGCATGAAACCGGAAACAAAGAAAAGGATGAGGACGATGATGATGATACTGACGAGGATGAGGATGATGATGAGGATACTGACGAGGATGAGGACGATGATGACGATGATGAGGATGAAGATGAGGATGAAGATGAAGAGGATGAAGATGAAGAGGGGGACGATGACGACGATGATGATGATGAGGGGGGCGTGCGGGGGGTGGATACCCCCGCAGAGGAAGAGACCAATATATTCGCCTATATCGATAACTTTCCCGTGCAAATGATATGTCTCGAAAAGTGCGACGGAACCCTCGATGACTTATTTGTCGATGAGGAGATTGACGATGAAACTGGCGCAAGCGCACTATTCCAAGTCGTCATGACGCTTATCGCATACCAAACGGCATTCAATTTCACCCATAATGACCTACATACAAATAATATTATGTATGTAAATACGGATGTAGAATTCCTATATTATAAGTTCAACAATGTATACTATAAGGTGCCGACGTATGGTAAAATCTTCAAAATCATCGACTTCGGCCGTAGCATTTATAAATACAAGGGCAAGCTATTTTGCAGCGATAGTTTCGCCACAGGTGGTGATGCGGCGACACAATACAACTTCGAACCATATTACAATAGCAAATATCCCATTATAGAACCAAACTATAGTTTCGACCTCTGTCGTCTGGGTTGCTCCATATTCGATTTTATTATCGATGGAAAGCCTGTGACCGAACTACAGAAGACCGTATATCGCTGGTGTCTGGATGACAAGAAAACCAGCATATTATATAAACGAAATGGAGCAGAGCGATATCCGGACTTCAAGTTATATAAGATGATTGCAAAGACGGTTCATGACCATACGCCACAGAATCAATTGTCATTCTCATTTTTCAGCCAGTTCGCTACGCCGACCGAGGCTGCGGATTGTATGAATCTCGATAAAATGCCCAGTTATGCATAGTCGTTTATTAATGTCATTTATTTGAATAAATGATATTAAACCCTTGAAGAATTAAACCCTTGAAGAATTAAAATGGAACGAAGTTCCATTTTTTTCTTAAGGATTATGACCGATAAGTTTCCAAACGGACGATAAAATCGTCCCATTTGAAATATTCATCGGTTTAAAATCCCGGAACATCCGTAAACACCTGCGTAGGAGCTGACGCAGTGAAATCGCTCGTTCCTAACATCTCCGCCACAGGTCCACTCGCCTGGAAAAACAAGAAAATGGGAACAAATGCACACGCCATAACCAGCAGTGTGTCACGAATAAGGAACTTGAGTGGCTTGTTCTCCTTATCGACGAATTTCATTTCCACTAACTTTGCAAAAAAGAATAACACTGCAATCGAAATAGTAATAATAATGGGCTTTTCCATCGTTTGTGTATAGTAAATCGCTAAAGATTTAGTTTACTGATTTTACGCAAAAAGCTCCTCTACGCCATCGAGAGTAATTGCACTACCAATTGAGTCCGATTTATTCATATCGAAAACATCCATTTCACCTAAATCGATGCTATCTGTATGAATCTTGATTTTATCATCATCGTCGCTATCCTCCTCCTCTTCCAGTTTGCGCTGTATAGCACGAGACGTGCTAATCTCCTCTAGGCGTTCGACATTCTTCGGAGCATTTACATCGGAAATCTTACCAGTTTCCGAGTCAAATACGCTGTCAAAATCATTGAATTTCAACTGAGTTACGACCGGCTCGTTGTCTATATTGGAAATTGATGGAACCATTTGAGGTTCTTCCGTCTTTTCCTCTTTCGTTTCCTTCGGCTCTTCTTTTACGTCCTTTGTCTCCTTTTCAGGTTCAATGTTCTCAATAATGACCTCCTCTTCTTGCTCGACCGCTTCATCCATGTAAGCACGAATAATCGCCTCCGTAGGGATACTATCGCGAATCGTATTGAGAATGCATTCCTGGACAATCATTTCCAGTTCCCTACCATTGCGCTGAACGAGTAAGGGCGATATGTTCTTTTCAAATAGATACACATTTGTGTAACACTTGCGCGCAACGTTAATATACACCTTATGGATGAAACTATCCAAATTCGGTGTAGTGATGTCGATTTTCTTCTGTTTGTTGCCTACGCGGACACATGTGAGAACCTTGAGCTGAATGATATGAACACATGTAATTAAATCATCTAAATAATTACACCCACTACGTTCGATAATGCGCTTACGTTCCTCTTCGATGATGTTGGCATTCCACTTAGGGACACGCGAGATTAGATTTTGGAAAGTCATTAAATACTTACCAACTTCGTCATTATCGATACATAACTTCCACGACTCGTTGAAGATGGAGCGCATGCCCTCAATCACTAAAGGTGTGAATATACTTACTAATCGACTGCACCATTCATTTCTGGATTCCTGCAGATTCGAGAGAACAAAATCATCCATATTTTATAGAAATCAACCATATTTTTTTACCTAAACATAAACGCAATCCACCTTTTCAAAAGGTGGAGCCAAATCCACTTTAGAAAACGCTATAATCAAAATCAGTGCATACAAATATTATTTACGGAGGGGTCCGTAGTTTCGCGAAGGTAAATGAAACATCCTTCTAAACTCCTATATCCCCAAATATTTTTTTGCAAGTTTTTCGTTATTTTTGTCTTCACAATCTGTTAAAAATTTGTCAGCCGCATTCATTAGATACTTAAAATTGCCCAATTTGGTTTGAATTTCCGGTTTCATTTCTGAAATTTCTCTAGTTTTTTTTAGACTCTTCTAGTTCCGAATCTGTTCTTTCCGAATCTGTTCTTTCCGAATCTGTTCTTTCCGAATCTGTTCTTTCCGAATCTGTTCTTTCCGAATCTGTTAATTCTGGAGTTCTATCTGAATTTTCTAACTCTTCTGGAGTTATTTCTGAATTTTCTAACTCTTTTGAATTGTTTTTAATTAGTTCACGCATCTCACTAATAATATATAGTATAAACCCTGTAGCAAAATTAGAACAACAATCATCCGAACAGTCTAGTTTTAATTTTAATTTACCACTAATAAGGTAAGACCTGTCTTGATTATTCCGTTGGTACTCTTCTTCAGCCTCGTGATATTTTTCTATCGACTTGATCTTCCAGTTACTGTTTAGAATAATACCTTTTTTTGTCAATATTTCGGTAATATACTTCGTAAAATTATTATCGGTCGGGTCTTTTTTTATAAATAAATTTGAAAAGAATAACCCCCCCCCTTTTTTTTGTATATTTTCTAATCTTTTGTTTTCTCCTCTTGCCATCATCCTTTTTTGTAACTCGATTCTTTCGAGACTTTTTTGCCATATATAATAATTTAATATAAAATTTTAAAACAAACATTATATGATGTTTTTACCAATCTCAATATCAAAGATATATTTACACCATAGAAAAAGGAGGGGTCAAGGGAACTTTGCACCATCACAAAAGGAGGGGTCAAAGGGGAACCTTGGTTCCCCTTAAATAAAGGATATCTTATTTATCTCACGGTTCTCTCGTAAAAACATGAAATTCAACAAATACATCAACAACATCTTCTCGCATCGAAATTCAGCTTTAACTTTATTGAAAAACATGAGAACGTTCGATTTGTCAAATTCGCTCCATTTTGCAGAGTCTTGAATATAATCCAATAAATCCAAGCACGAGCAACCATTTTCATATATAGTAACACTCGCGTCTGATATAGCCACATTCGAATTCATCTGTGTTCTATCCATAAACTCTTGCATCCACTTAGTCTTTGCATTGTAAAATACAGACAGGTCCATGTTCTTGTTCAATGTATATTGGTGTAAATTCATCGTCTTTCCATCTACAATATGGTCAGGAACGTGTATTTCACAGAATCGAGACACAATTGGGTTTAGCAATTTGTGTTTGTTCTCTACCACTATAAAAAAACGAGTATTAAAACTAAACTGTTCGATACATCGCCGAAGCGCCGACTGTGCATCGTTCGTTAGACTATCTGCATTATATAGAACAATCGTTTTAAATTTTACACCACTTGTCGACTGTAGATTTGCTTTGGCGAAGAATTTTAAATCCTCGCGTATAAATTTAATACCCTTTCCATGAGAACAATTTACCACCATTACATTGTTTTTAATCTTACCCTTATCGCTATTGTAAATCTTATTTAGAAAGTAATGGACGATAGTCGTTTTGCCAGTCCCTGAAGAACCATGGAATATAATATTGGGTATTCGATTTGAATCGTGAAAATAATCTAATTTTTCTAGTATTTGTTTATGTATTTCCATTAACCAATATTTAGAGTATAATTTTATATGCGTATTTTATATATAATATAATGGACCAACTGACTGACGAAGAGAGAAAAAGAAAGGAAGATGAGGCTGCACTTCCGCCGCCACCAGCCGCCGAGGTTCCCATAACTACCGAAGTTACTGCGCCTACAGAAGTTACTGCGCCTGTCGAGGTTACTGCGCCTACTGAGGTTACTGCGCCGACTGAGGTTACTGCGCCGGTTGAAGAGGTTCTCGCAACTACTGAAGTTACTGCCACTACTGTTCCCGCATCGGAAGAGGTGATTACGACTACCGAGGTTCCCACACCGGAACAAGGTATGGCTATGGCCGTGACTGAGACGACCAATGATACCGTCGAAGATGTTATCGCCAAGAAAAAGACACGCAAGCGCCGCAAGCCGTGCGCGAAGGGAACGCGCCGTAATAAGAAGACACGCAAGTGCAAGCCCAAGAACGGCAAACGCTGCCCTAAGAAAACTCGCCGTAACCCGAAGAATGGCAAATGCATCAAGAAGTAAGCAAATGAAAATAAATAATATTATTTTCATTATTTTATAAATATTCGGCATAACTCTTCACCTCGCAAATATTTGAGTTATAACGTTCGTTCACTGCAGATTTAGCTACAAAACGAGCATCGTTCGTAACGTATACAGTTCTCGCAATTTCAATAAATTCATTATCAAATTGCTTCAATGATTCCTTCTTACGAATTCTATCTTCAATATCCCATAAACTCTCGTTGATAATCTTTAAATTCGCCAATAGTTCCTGTGATACGTCGAATTGTTCTACAAATGGTCGTAACAATTCTAGTTCGACATTTACCTTTACCAACTTTTCGACGTCAGTTATTCGTTCCGCCTTAATTTGCAATATAGTATATTTATCACATAGTTCGCCTATCGAAACTGGAACGGAACAACTCATAATATAATTTAATAAGCCTATCAACATTTATTTATACCCTAAAGGATGTAAATAGTAAATCATGGTATTAACGTATATGGAATTATACCGCTTGCAGAAAAAACTTCAGGATACTCCCACATCCGACCTAGTTTCAATATGTATTATAAATAATGAAATTGGCGTATACTACTCAAGAATCAATGACCATAGAAGTTCTATAAACCATTTCAAAAAGGTTTTGGCTATCAAAAACGACATACCCGAGATATATACCAATATGGCAGAGTGTTATCGTTTATTGAAAGAATATAACGAGGCGATTGCGTGTTTAAGCATAGCGCGCCGTTTGCGACCATCAAATTACATATATCTACAACTGGGAGCACTATATATGTATATTAAAAAACACGACGATTCAATTCGCGCTTTTCAATCACTCGAAAATCCATCACAAGACAATTTACATAGCACATGTTTTCCATACCTGGCGAGTAAGCAATTTATAAAGGGATTTGAGTTGTATGAAAATCGATTAGCGTCGAACGATATATCACCAATGACGAATCAGAAAGCACGTGTCGAGATACCGGCGTTACAATACTGGAATGGAACCGATAAATGTAATCATTTGCTGGTCGTATACGAACAAGGCATTGGTGATAATATCCAATTTTTCCGTTATGTCATCGAACTATCCAAACGAAAGCCCGAGATGCAAATCACCTACTTTTGTAGGACAAACGTATCACACCTATTCGAATATGAAAACATAACGGTTCGCGACGACTCACAAATGATAGACCTTACAAGCTATGATAAAAAATTGTATATAATGTCTCTGCCATACATCCTGAAGCTTACCGAAATTACAATGAACAAAATCAATTATATTCGAGAGAACCCAAGTAACACCAGGCTATGGAGAGAAAGATTATCAGAATTTCAAGACAAACTCAAGGTCGGAATTGTGTATAGTGGAATGTTGGTATCTTATATCGACAAACATATGGAATTGAGTAAATTCAAACCAATTTGTAATGACGATAGATTTCATTGTATTTGTCTGCACGCAAATGACGAAAAAATACAGCGCGACTTTTCGCAAATTGACTTCGCCGACCGGCTATTCAACTACGACATTGACAAATACAAGGCATTTTTCGATACTATTGCCATATTACGAAATATAGATGTTCTCGTTACCATAGATACATCCGTCGCTCATTTAGCCGGAGTGATGGGTGTAAAGACGTTGTTGCTGATTGGATATACCAGTGATTGGCGGTGGTTCGATACAGATGACAAGGTATGGTATGAATCGGTTGAAATAATACGAATGAAGGAGAACAAACCACTCGAACATTTAATGCCCAGAATCCATAAAATGCTTACGAAGCTTGCGGATGCCAACCCGAAATGTTTTGTCGACCTATAATAAAAATGGAAACTGTAAGGTCACTATTTAAGGAGAACCCCGTAAACACAAAAGAGGCTGACCGAATTATGTGCAAATATCCGGACCGAATACCTGTAATTGTGTCACGTAATAAAAACTCGGTTACCACGCCAGAGCTAGATAGATACAAATATTTGGTTCCATCGGATTTAACTATGGGACAGTTCTTGTATGTGATTCGAAAGCGTCTTAATTTGAGCCCCGAAAAAGCACTGTTTTTGTTTATTGACAATAGCGTTGTATGCAATGCAACGATAATTGCCAACGTATATTCCGAATTTAGAGACCTGAATGACGGATTTTTACATGTCGTTTATAGTTGTGAGAATACTTTTGGAAACTAACCAAATAGTGTATATGTGTTACTTTGTAGATATAACGAAAGCTTGTTGGATATATACGCACTCTTTATATTAGGTAGTGTAAATACACACCAACAAAACACACAATCCTCCTTACCGATTATTGTTGGGTTCTCGTCAAACCGAATCGCATCATATATTTCCTTCGTCACAGTTACTTGGGAATGATGTATTCCGAGTTCGCGATTATTCGGATTTACGTGTCGTATACAACCACCTATAGACTGACACAAACTATCATATGAAATATTTGGTGAGTCGTAAATATAACAATCACTGGGTTCTACACTATAATTATGAAGCACAATATTAGCTCCGCCAATAAAGGCCCGCTCGACAAATTCTAGCCGTTGTGGATGCATCAAGTCATCCGCATCAAAAAATGTGATAATATCGACATCCAATAACTTTGCAGCAATGTTACGGTTTTGGGCAGGACTTTTCTTTAATTGAACACAAATGATAATTAAATCGAAATTATATACCGATAGATTCGGCAACTCTGTAGTCGAAGAACAACTGACTACAACTTTGTCGGGTAGCCGAGTTTGCTTTGAAATCGAAGATAGGAGAACTCGCAGGTTCTCTATATGACCAATATAACATGGGATTGCTACACCGATTCGCATAATTATCATTACATAGATTTTCCCTTTATCCGGTTTTAACAATAGTCAATTGTTTTGTAAATGCAAAACGTTCATGATACATGGTTCTCCTACGTAGGTTGCAAGATAGACACGCTATTTCAACATTACCATCATTATGTCCATGTTTATTATCGATTCGTTCTAAAGTCCATTGTTTAGGTTCTCTCACATGTTGATATAATACTTGGACCGGTTCTTTACAATAGAAGCATTTCATCTCGGATTTTGTCAGCAGCGATAGCGTTGATTGTAGTGTTATAAATAGCGTGGCATCGTATAGTTCTTTCAACACATCTTGTGACTTATATCCATTTAATTTCGACTGAATCTGTTGAACCATAGTTTTATAAATGGGATTATTACTTGCATCTGTACATAATAATCCAAACTGAACATCGATGTTATAATCAAATGTCAGGTTCTCCTGATTGATTACTACACGGGTCTTCTTTTCTTTGATAGTTTCGACCTTTTTAACTGTTACTGGTAATTGAATTATCCGGTTGTCCATTAACATATTTATATATATAATAAAATGAGATAGAACGATTTTACTATAATAGTATAAAGACAAGACATGACTACTATGCCAACTACTCAAGAAAATGCTTCTGTCTCTGGACCGGAACCGTCATACGTGAATAAATACATACCGAACACATCATCTATGTCCGCCAACGTTACCAGTAGTAGTCTCGACGCATTACTAGAAAAGGAAAAGCAAAGCAACAAGGCAGATTCATGGAATAAGCTGGATAAGACAGTTAAAACACAGGCACTGCATTCATACGCAGAGACTTACGGTAAGGATAAGTCGCTATCCGCAAAAGATATTAAGATACTCAAACTATTCTTTAGTGAATGCTTGAAGACAAATAAGCTGAATAAAACGAAGGATGTCAAGTATGACAAAGATACAAGGACTATTTTGAATATCCCGTCGTTGTTTCATAATATATTAAATCATAATTTCACCCTGAAAAATATGGATACTAAGCGGGTGTCTACTCTGAAATCACTGACTCCGAAACGGAACGCCGAAGAATAAAATTGAAACTAATATGAAGATATAATAAGTATTCATATTAGAAAATGGAAGAAACTAATGAAGAGTATAGAGAAGTAGAAGTAGAAGTAGAAGAATATAAAGAAGTTGAACAGGTAGACGTGCCATTGAGCGAAGATGAATACATCGAGTTTGAAACCACTGTTCTCGAAATGATTTATGATGAATTGGGCGAAAATTGTTTATCCTATTCCGACCCCGATTTCCGCGCGAATCTCGTCGAAGACATTTGCGATTTCTTTCATGATGAATGGTTCGATGCAGATTTATTGAAGGACAACGAGCACATGTATAATCATATCAGCCAAATCGTCGACTCATTCTTCTCTATTTACGAAGACGAATTTCCAGAGCGGTCAATCACGAATTCATATGTATTCGTAAAACCGAATATCGCTCAAATAGAAGCGCAAATCGAATATCTTCGCAACCTTCCACAACCAAAACAGAAGTCGGTAGAATGGCATCAAGATAGACATGAGCTTATGACGGCAAGCAATATATGGAAAGCTCTATCGACCGATTCGCAGAGGAATAGTCTTATCTATGAAAAATGTAAACCGCTGAATCCGTTCGCCGCAGAAAAGGGTAATTGGCACGCTGGTGGTTCGCTTCAATGGGGTGTATTATATGAAGATGTTACTCTAATGATATATGAAAAGAAATACAATACGAAAGTTGCCGACTTCGGATGCATCAAGCACCATACACACAAATGCATAGGCGCATCCCCCGATGGTATTAACGTGGACCAAGATTCTGACCGGTATGGGCGAATGGTGGAAGTAAAAAACATAGTGAATCGCGATATTACCGGAACGCCAAAGGAGGATTACTGGATTCAAATGCAAGTCCAGATGGAAACGTGTGAATTGGATGAATGTGATTTTATTGAAACGAGATTCAAAGAATATGATACCGAAGCCGATTATTTCAACGACATACACCAAGAATGGAAAGGCATTATTCTATGTTTCATACAGCGTGATGTTCCGAATTCTAAACCAACATACAAATATATGCCGCTCGATTTGCCGGCGCATGAAATGAAAAATTGGATTGCCGCGACCAAAGATGAATTGAAGGAAACACTGGTTTTATATACAACCACTTACTGGTATCTCGATGAATTATCGTGTGTCCTAGTCAAGCGAAATAAACGATGGTTCAATGCGGCACTACCAAAGATACTGGATACATGGGATACAATTGTTCGCGAACGAGAGACCGGATACGAGCATAGAGCTGCAAAGAAACGCAACCCAAGTTTAAATGTAACATGTAATATCGTAAACAACGAATATACCATAACAAACTTGAAGATTATACCTAGTCTATGTTTAGTGAAGTTAGACCACGAATAACATAGTCTTCTGTTTCAAAAAATATTTGTATAATATAAATAATGCCGAAGAAATATGAAATGCGTGTAATTCATACATACGCAGATGCGTATGCAGTAGGCGCCAAATACATAACAAGTAGCGCCAAAGCGGTTCCCAGATTTAAAGAAGGCGTCGACGTTCCATTCCCCGAGCAACTCAGCGACCCGAAATGGGAAATCAGTCTACCCGCACTAGAGAACACATTGAGGTATATAATGGAATTCTTACACCACCAATGCTATATGTTATGCATTGGCGACAACGATGTTCTCATGTGCAAGTTAGATGTGCAAACAACGGCGCCTATATTTAGAGACATTCTGGAACAACCTCTGAACAATAGCGAGATTAATCCAACCCAAGCCAAGAATATACGCGAAACTGTGGATAAGAACATCGACAAACTACGTGTAATGCAATGCATTGTGAAACCGTTTGTTTCCTCTTCTAAGACGGAGAACAAGACGAATGAGTATTTAGAATTGGTGCGTGGGCTCAATCTACCGAATGGTGTGTTTATACTGAATCTTACGGACGCCGTCATATTACGGAATGATGGGAAAATGCCCTTTACAATGGTTACTGGTAAAACCGATTTAGGCGAATACAACTTCGACAAGCATATTCCTATCTTGAGTATTTCGGGTCAGCGGAAATACCTGGATATTCCCATACCGAATTATGACGACGTCATGTTTGTTTTGAAATACCCGAAAAAATACGCCGCCATCAAGAACAATTACGTTGGAGCGAAAGTTGTCAAGTCGAATCCTGACCCGACATACACGACGAACTGGGACGATAAGAAAATCGCGAAGGCTGTCTTCCGAGGAGGCCCTACTGGTTGTGGATACACCGACGAGACAAATATGCGTATTCGGTTGGCGAAAATGAAATCGAGACATTTAGATGCGAAACTGACCGTGAAGGATGGAAATGAATCCGTTGATACGAAGGCCATCAAATTCGACCCGAAATATGGATTGGGGTCTATGAACACGCACATCGGAGCGTCTGGTAATTTTTTGACTATGGCGGACCAAAGCCGCTATAAGTATATTATCCATGTCGATGGAAACGTCAATGCGTATCGTTTGCTGGCGACCATGTTAACTGGTTCGCTCATATTAAGGGTTACCAGTCAATATACATCTTGGGTAGACCACATGATGCAACATATGGTTCATTATGTCCCTGTGAAAGCAGACTTATCTGATTTATTGGATGTGATTCGCTGGTGCGAGAGGAACGACGATAAATGCAAGGAGATTGCGCAAAATGGAATGAACTTCGCACGTTCAATATTGAGTAAAACGTACATACAGTCCTATTTCAAAAACGCGCTATGGAGCTTGAGCGAGGGTAGACCGATTACGATACTTGGAGAAATGGCGAATAAAACGGCCAAGAAACGCAAATCTCCAGTTGTCGTTGCTGTTGCTGCCGCTAAAAATAAGACACGCAAGGTTACAAAGGCTACAAAGGATGCTGTTAAGAAGGCCAAGGAAGATGAGAAGAAGGCTAAGGAAGCTGCCAAGGAAGAGGAAAAGAGGGCTAAGGAACAGGAGAAGAAGGCTAAGGAAGCTGCGAAGGAGCAGGAGAAGAGAGCCAAGGAAGAAGAGAAAAAGGCTAAGGAAGCTGCCAAGGAACAGGAGAAGGCTGCAAAAGAAGCTGCCAAGGAACAGGAGAAGCTGGCTAAGGCAGAAAAGAAGAAGCCAAAGGAAGCCGCGATTAAGGCTACAGATGATGAGAAAATGACGGAAAATGTCGTTATTGAAGACAACAAGAAAAAATGCGGTCGTCACGAAACATTCAACATGAGTAGGAAACGGTGCGAAATAAAACCATATACTAAATGGCAAAAAGTAGAAACGGCAGAAGGAGTATTTCGTAAAATTCCTAGTGACTTAAAAGATATCATTGGTGAAGAGCGGTTTAAGCGTGAATATGAAGATGTAATCGATGTTGCAACTGGCGAAAAAATAAAGATACTATTAGTAGATACAAAAAAACCAAAATAAAAAATAATATATTATTATATATTAATAATATGTCATTGACAAAGAGGAAAAGAAAAACTAACAAAACAAGGAAAAACAATAAAACATTAAGCGTTTGGATTGACAAGACAGAATTACCATTTACTCAAAAAGACTATGGTAGTAATTTCTTGGTAATGGATGAGGTAGAAACGTATAATCGGGCTGGCAAAAAAAATGAACCAATCAGCGTCGCTCAATCATCAATATATGAACCTCATACATTCCCCGAACGCTGCATCGATGGAACATATTACACAGCCAAATCACAGCAATGTCACACCGATGGAAAGGGGGAACGCTGGTTTAGGCTAGACCATGCCCCATCGACCGACATTTCGAAGATTGTCATTTACCCGTATTATAATATGCCAAAAGGGACGATGATACGTATCGTCGCCAATGCACCAAAGACGCGTAAGGCGGCTCTGAAACAAACCTTATGGTCCCTCCCGTTTACCGCCAAATTTAAGACAAAAAAAACCATCAAATTCAATCCCAAAACATGGACCAAGGGTCAATATTCGTAAACCATCGTATCAATCGTCTTCTTATCAACCACCCCATCATTCAAGTAGGATAATATATCGCATATATTATCTTGACAAATCGGCGTGCCATCCTTCAACACGTTACTCAGCCATGTCATTTTTGACATTATAGCCGGTATTACATAAACTACCTTACAAGCTTCAACAAATTCACGAATACATCCAATTTGCGGAAGCGAAACTGCAATTTTATACAAGTCAAAGATGGGCTGCTGAACGTCCATTTGTAAATCGAAGAGACGCAATAGTCGCTTATACAAACCACTTATAATATCTATATCGTATTCGCTAAGTTCTGCGTCTATCAAGTGACTTTCTATTTGCTCTATGAATCCAGGCTGTTTTACTCCTTTGCCTTCGTATACAGCCTTCATTATATCGTATTTCATTGCACGATGCGACCCAGCGATTTTAAAGCAAGCATATTTATGTCGAGCACCAAGCTCTATATCCAATTTAACTTCCTCGTCCGTTTCTCTTTGTAGTTTGATTTTGTCCTGTAGCACGTCTATTTCGTGTTCGTATTCTCGTCGATTACGGTCTGCAATCTGCATCACAATTTCAATGTTACGTTCATTCATTTCCTTTTCGTGTATACATCTCTCTCTGTTACCTATACGCATATCAATTCGTCTTTGTGCATCGCGCACCTTGGCTTCCGCTTGTTCCACAATTGCTCGTGTACATAGATGCTGTTCTCTCCTCTTTACCTCGATTTGTCTCAATAGTTCGGATTCCATTTGTCTTTGTGTTGATTTATTCTTGTTTAACATGCAACAAATCAATTTTAAGAAAACGATATAGAATTTTCAAAGGTTATATATATAGAAACATGTCGTCACCTGGAGCCATTGTAGAGCAAGAAATGCGCGTTACCAAACGCGATGGTGAGCTTAAGACCGTCGAGTTTGACAAGATTTTACGACGCGTGAAAATCCTAGGTAACGAGGCAGGAATCAAAATTAACTACACTGCGCTTACTATGAAGGTGATTGACCAACTTTTTGATGGTATATCGACTACCAAGATTGATGAGCTCAGCGCGGAACAGTGTGCCGCCATGTCATCGATGCATCATGATTATAATACATTGGCCGGTAGGATTGTGGTGTCGAATCACCACAAGAACACTAAGGCTTCATTCAATGAGGTAATGACCGATTTGTATAATTTCATTGATAAGCGTGGGGCAAGTTCGCCGCTTGTTAGCGATGAGCTGTTTGCTGTTGTCCAGGCAGATGTAGATGGTGAGTTCGATAAGATGTGCGATTATTCGCGCGATTACTTGGTCGATTACTTTGGATTCAAGACTTTAGAGCGCGCGTATCTTATGAAGATTAATGGCAAGACCGTCGAGCGTCCGCAGCACATGTGGTTACGTGTGGCGATTGGCATTCACGAAAATGATATGGCATCTATTAGGGAGACCTACGATTACATGTCGCGCAAGTATTTCACACATGCTACGCCGACGCTATTCAATGCGGGCACGCCTCACCCTCAGTTGAGCTCGTGCTTTCTACAGGCGATGGAGAGCGATAGTATTGACGGCATTTATAATACACTCAAGGAGTGCGCTCTCATTTCCAAGTGGGCCGGTGGTATCGGAATGCATATTCATAACGTCCGTGCGTCGGGAAGTCATATTCGAGGAACGAACGGTAAGTCGAATGGAATCGTTCCCATGTTGAAGGTGTTTAACAACACAGCTAAGTACGTTGATCAAGGAGGTGGGCGAAGAAATGGTAGTTTCGCGATTTATCTTGAGCCCTGGCACGCAGACGTGGAAATGTTCCTACAGATGCGAAAGAATCATGGCGACGAGGAGCTAAAGGCGCGCGACCTATTCTACGCAATGTGGATTCCCGACCTCTTTATGGAGAGAGTAAAGGTGAACGGTAAGTGGACTCTCATGTGCCCTGACGAGTGCCCCGGATTGTCCGATGTGTATGGCGATGAATTTGTCGCACTATACACGAAATACGAGGCAGATGGTAAGGGACGCTCGACGGTGAATGCCAGAGACATCTGGTTCCAAATCCTCGATGCCCAGATGGAGACGGGAACACCATACATTCTGTTCAAGGATGCATGCAACAAGAAATCAAACCAGAAAAACGTTGGCACCATTAAGTCGAGTAACCTCTGCGTCGCTCCGGACACTCTAATCCTAACGGATAGAGGTCACGTAGAAATTCAGGAACTAGAAGGTCAAATGGTCAATGTTTGGAATGGCGAAGAATTCTCGGAGGTGAAAATTATGAAAACAGGAACAGACCAAGAGTTGATTACAGTTCATACTGATGATGGTATGAAATTAACTTGCACTCCGTATCATAAATTTTATATGAAGGATGGAGTGAAAATTGTTCATGCAGATGACTTGAAACCCGGCGATGAACTAATTCAGTGTTCTGCTTATCCCATTATAGACGGAACCGACGCATACAACGGTGAGCCAATTCCATCAGCAAATTGTCCTATACAAACAAAGCTGGAGTGGTTCGCCAAATATTGCGAGACAGAGGGTAACACGGCGAATGGTGTGATACAGATTGCGTCGAATGAAGGCGATTTCTTACAAGAAGTTCAATTATTCTTACAGACATGTGGTATCGGTTCGGCAATAAATACACTTACCAGTCGTGCGAAAACGTCGGTTACATTACATAATCTTAGAACTAATGAGAACTCATCACTACATCGCTTAATCATAACGCCGGCCGACAAGAGAACGCCTGTGAAAATTCTACATGTAGAACGTAATAACCAATTCGATGACACATATTGTTTCACTGAACCCAAGAGGCATATGGGAATCTTCAATGGTATATTGACCGGACAATGCACCGAAATCCTTGAATACTCCGATGAGAATGAAACCGCGGTGTGCAATCTCGCTAGTATTGCGCTTCCGGCGTTTGTCGACGCAAATGGAGTCATGAATTACGAGGAACTGCACAAAGTCGCCAAGGTCGTAACAAACAATCTGAATCGTGTGATTGATGTCAATTATTATCCCACACTGAAGACACAGCGCAGCAATTTCCGTCACAGGCCCGTCGGCATCGGGGTGCAAGGCCTTTATGACGTCTTTATGCTCATGAATATTCCATTCCATAGTGATGCGGCAAAGCATGTTAACAAACACATTTTCGAAACTATTTACCACGCCGCGTTAGAGAAATCGTGTGAGCTGGCGCAGCGCGACGGACCTTACGAGACGTTCGCTGGCTCGCCCGCCAGTAAGGGTATTCTACAGTTCGATATGTGGAATGTGGACCCAACCAACGCCCGGTATGATTGGACCGCGCTCAAGCAGTTGATTATGCAGCACGGAATCCGTAATTCGCTGCTTCTCGCACCGATGCCAACTGCATCTACATCCCAGATTTTCGGATATAACGAGTGCATCGAGCCGATTACAAGTAACATCTATAATCGCAGAACGTTGGCAGGCGAGTTCATCCTTACCAATAAGTATTTGATGAATGACCTCCTCAAGCTGGACCTTTGGAATGAGAAGATGAAAAACAATATCATTGCGAATAATGGTAGTGTTCAGCACATCGAGTCGATTCCCATAGAAATCCGCGAGAAATACAAGACTGTCTGGGAATTACCGATGAAGCACCTCATTGATATGTCGGCCGACCGTGGCGCATATATCTGCCAGAGTCAGAGTTTGAATCTATGGCTAGAGGACCCCAATTATAATACACTCACTTCGATGCACTTCTATTCTTGGTCGAAGGGTCTAAAAACGGGTATTTATTATCTACGCCGTAGGGCGCGCCACCAGGCACAGAAGTTCACTATCGAGCCCGAGAGGAAGCAGAGCGCCGACGGCGAGTGCGAGATGTGCGGTTCTTAGGCTTGCAGTTTTTGAATAGCGCCGGTATATATTGGTGTCGCTGAATCATCTTAATTTCATTCAACAACAAGCGACGCTTCGCTGTCGAGTTACACTTACCCTTACAATATTTAGAAACACTCTTATAGCCTTTACCATTCTTTATGGTAACATTTCGGACGTGCATTTTACCGCCACTCATATGGGTCTGAACACTCTCATAGCTAAAATTCTGACTTTTCATTATATTATATACCTATAAAATATAATGCGTCTCATATATCTTTTCCATGTCCTGATTATTGGTGCCCTCTTCATGTATGTCGGAATCAAGCGAACCGATATACCGATACAAATGTTCCCATTTCTTCTCGGTTTAGGTGCAATCATCATACCATACCATATGTATAAGGCATATTTCAAGAAGAGTGGGTGGGTCAACTACATCCATATTTTTCTGGTGGGACCTCTCCTCATGTATATCGGATATAATGCCGAGAAGACGGAACGCCGCTTCTTCGAACTACTCCTTATGCTTGGGTTCGCCGCCATAGGTTACCATGGATATTATATTTTGGACGAAACGTTAGGAGAGTCGAAGGAAAATAAATAGCCATTATAAATGCCATATAAAATCATATTGTTGGGAGACACAATGGTAGGCAAATCGTCGCTCGTTATACGATATGTATTTCAAATCATATCTGACCGTCAATGCCCGACCATCGGTGCGGCAATGTTCTCCAAATACATCAACACATCCAAATTCAGAGGCCATTTGAATATCTGGGATACTGCCGGGCAAGAGCGATATAAATCACTCGCGCCACTATATTATCGAGGTGCTCATATTGCGCTGGTTATGTATGATATTACATACCCAACCAGTTTCGCGAATGCCAAACAGTGCATTCAACGCCTCCAAAAACACGAAAACCCCCTCATCGCTCTCATTGGAAACAAAACAGACCTCACGGAGATGCGAGCGGTGGAATACGAAGAAGGTAATCAATGGGCGCAAGAAAATGGAGCATTTTTCTTCGAAACAAGTATAAAGAATGATTCGACCGACGTCGTATTTGATACATTACTCGCGATGTTACCATCAGAACCAGAACAAGAACTAGAACCAGTTCTCGATATAATACAAACAAAATCTAGATGCTGTTAGTTATAATTATATTAGTAAAAATACCATATATAAATATTTTTACTAACACCGTATATGTCGCCTCTTACAGAGTTCAATTTCGCATTCGACCGTTTATACCGAGCAAATAAACAGGATGAAATCATCAAAACAATGGGAATTCAACTTCTGCAAAATGAAAATTATAGTCAATTTATGAAGGATGAAATCATTTATAAAATGATGGTCATCTATCCTAAAGACCACTATCTACATTATATAATGGGATTCATGTTGAAAGAACGAACTCCCCTACGCGCCCTATATTGGTTTCGATTGTCATATGAAATAGAACCTCTATTCGAGCAGAATTTGATTGATATGTTGAAGATTTACTTCGATACGGAGAACTTTGACGCTATCGAAAAGATAAACAATGATAATGACGGGATTTTATACAAGTTGACCGACTGCCGTTTCCGTCTTTTGGTCTCCGCATATGAAGCCAAACGCAGGAATTACGAGAAGTCGATAGAGCTTGTCCATAAAATTGTAGATGACCCGAAAGACGTCCCATTAGATATTCTTTACCTATGTTATTCGAATGTCGGCGTGACATACAACGACATCGGCCGAAATGACAAAGCCATCGAACATCTCGAGAAATCGATTGCAGTGTATGAACGCACTCCATTCGAAATGCGACGCGAACTGAAAAACACATTCGACAATCTATTCTTGACCTACGATTACACATATTACGAGCACAAGAAGCTGAAGCAGATGTATGAAACTTTCGACAAATCTGTTGGAAATATACAAAAATTCAACCATTCGCTCCGACCCAAAAAGAATAAAATCCATATTGGGTATGTGTCCGGAGATTTCAACTTCCATGTCGTTGTCAATTTCATTTTACCGATGTTATACAACCATACGAGCGATTTCAAGGTCTTCTGTTTCACCATGAATACCCTATGCGATACATCCTATCAGACGCATGTCCCGAACGTGGAATTCCACGACCTCAGTGATATGAATACAAATGAATCTGCCGAGCTTATCAACAAACTACAAGTCGATGTGCTTATCGACCTTTCTGGACATTCTGCGAGAAATCGGCTTGAGATATTCTCGTTGAATCCGGCACCTGTGCAGATGACGTATTTGGGATTCCCCAACACGACGGGGATGTCCGCCATGCATTATAGGATTACCGATTCTATCGCCGACCATCCTTATAGCAAGCAATATTACAGCGAAAAGATGCTTCGTATGCCTAAGTGCTTCCTGTTATTCCAGCAGGTATATGCGAATTATAGTATTACGCCACGCAAAACCCCGAAGGATGCCATCGTCGTGGGTTCTCTCAATAAAGAGACGAAGACGTCGATTGCCACTCTCGAAGTCTGGCGCGAACTGATGGCGACTTGTCCCAAAATCAAAATGCTGGTTCTTTTGAAGACAAACACCGATACCCGCCGCAAGTTTTACTTGGACAAGCTCAATGTCCCTGCAGACCGCTTCATATTCGTTCCATTCGTGGAATCCGAGAATGGATACTTGGACCTATTTGCACAGATTGATATCATGTTGGACCCATTCCCATATTCAGGAACTACCACGTCGTGCAAGTCGCTCGACAATTCCATTCCGATAGTATCAAAATACCATAAGGATTATCATTCGCATAATGTCACTGCGTCGCTCCTCATTAACTGTGGATTCCCTGAACTGGTCGCATATTCGAATGCCGAGTATATTGATATCGTAAAAAAATTATCCGAAGACCCAGACAAACTCGATGAATATAAGACGACTATCAAACCGAAATTCAAGGAACTGATGAACCCCGTTGTATTCATGAAACAGTATGAAAATCTGATTCGTCAAACCCTGGCGTAGAAGATGTTCTCGTAATAAAGAACGTCTTCCGATGAGTTATTATTGTCAATCTTCTTAATCGTATATCGCGTCATATCTATAGGTTCAATATTATGTCCAATAAATTCTGCAGTGAAAATCTGCAAATACGAATTTGCTTCCCGTATCGGTAAATTGACATAATAATCATACGATATCGTGTCGAATCCGTTCCCGCTAATGTCTAAATAAAATTTCACACTTTCTATCTTTGGCATCTTATTCAACATTGCGAATCTCGGGTCATCTGCTGGAATACGCCAAATGAACTTACCGTTTCCGGTGCCTCTACCCAACCTCCAATTACCATGCCCACCGATAGTGAGAATCTCGTAGACAACATCCTCCGGCAAGAGTGCGCCCAAGTCTTTGTCGAATTGCATTGTTTTAGTTTTAGTTTTTGTTTGCAGATTCTATTTTTATTTTAAATTCAATTTTATGGAAATCCCATGCGCACATCCACGTCTACTATATATTTCTCATACAACTCGTTCGCATAATCAATCAGATTGTCATTTATGTATCGCACCCATTCGTCAGGTATAGTGGCCCGGTTCATGCATTTCGTCATTAATATATAAAACATATCATCCTCATTAATATCAGTTTTCGCTCCGATTTCATACATCACACATCTACCGGCCATGATATCAAATGCGGTAATCACTATAGCCCATATATCTGTTAGCACTAGGTCGCATGGTAGTGCTTGGAGTAGTTCCGGCGCTCGCCAATAAATCGACTGCATATATTCGTGCCGCTCCAGCAATTCGCCCACCGGTTCCGATAATCCGAAATCAATCATTCGCACTTTAGGTTCTCCGTCAATAATGTCCAGTAGGATATTCTCCGGTTTAATGTCGCCATGAACATATCCAGTCACCGCATGGATAGTCTTTACTGCGTCGAATATATCCTCAATTATCTTGATGGTTCGCACATTCGTATTGGCATCGTGTTCTTTCCAATCAAATGCCTTTATATGATGGCGTTCGAGGACCATTACCCATGATGTGTCTTGCCATCCGGCGCCATATAATTTGCCGACTACCCCCGTATCCTGAAGCTTACTAATCATACTGTATTCCTTCATGAACCCACGCCAATCTTCATACTGTTTGCTTATCTTGGATTTTTCGATATAGGTAAATTTCTTGATGGCCACGTGTTTTGAATTCAGTTTCCCACTATATACTGTGCCGTAGGAACCCGACCCCAATTTTTCCGTTGATGTTACAAGCGACGAGATGTCCAATGATTCCTTTGGCTTGTCTATATAAGCGTCGAAGAATATGTAGCTGATTAGGTCGATTTCTCTAAATATGGTTTCCAAATTGGCGCACTCATTCTCAACCAGTTTGCTTACGGCGAGAATATGTCGCTTGTTGTCGGAGTATCTTGAAATATAATTCAGCCAAACTGTAAATACCGCTACAGTATTATATGCGTATCCTGGAAACCTACGCTTCAATAGACTGGCGATGTATTCGTTGCGTTCGTTCATTTTTTGCGATTCGAATACTTGCATCTTATAATAAATCAATTTTATTATAAAGTGACTTATGGATTTTATTATATATACTAAAAAAGGAATGACAGAATTAACTATACTCGAATGTCCTCATCCTGATTGCAAACAGACGATTGAAGTCGTCGAAATGAACTGCCGTATATTTAGGTGTGGTGTTTTCAAGCACGATTTCAAGCAAATCGACCCACATCTGCCCAAAGCGCAATGCGACAAACTGGTGGCAGATGGCGTTATATATGGTTGTGGGCGACCATTTCAGATTGTTTTAGATGCGAGTGGGTGTAACCAGGTTATTATTTGTGGTTACATTTAGTTTGCAATCTATCATATTGAATTCTAGGTCGAAACACATAGTTTCCGTTCCCTTTTTCAGGTCCTTGTATTGCTCGAATAATTCCAGTGCTTTCTCGAAATATTCGTTTTGAGAGAACCCCGTTTGTATAGATACACATGTCCCGTGCTTCAACCATTCATGTTCGTAGAGCGCTATAGTATCATTGAATGTGCAGTCATACCAGTTATCGAGTAAGCTTTCGTATTTGGGCGATTTTTTTAGTTCTTCCAGGCTGAAGGGTGTTTCGCCACAATAACTGGGATAACTTGTCGCATCATAATCGGGCCACAAACCGTGTATTTTATAATCTATCGAGCACCAATTCTGAAGCGCTAAACAGTAATACGAATATAACTTCATATATATTAATGCAGTTATAAAATTGATTGAACCAAAAATAAAGACACAAAGACAAAACAAAATAAAATAAAATGACACCAACACCGAGCGCGGAGGTAATGAACGAACTGATTGCTTGGTATAATTATCATCGCATCGAGGTTTGTGTAGGTTCTCGATATGTCAATTGTGTTTATACAAACCAGCCGAGGTTGAAGCACTATTATAGAGAACGCGTTTGTTCCGAAGTCATGAGTTTTTACGAATATTGCTTTCCTCAAGAAGAATTGGAATTTGTTTAGTAAATAATTTCTTTAAGTAGGAAAATCAATAAGTCTTAAAAGTCTTGGGAAGGAATCATTATTAATAGGTTGTTTTGAAAATTGGACATTTATAAAATGTCCAAAAATAAATATGCAAGGACCTCTTCTGGTCGATTTTCACATTGTGAGCATGATGCTTTGATTTCTGTTTTTTTTTTAAAAGTCTGACAGCATACTATTTTTCGATTCGTAAAATTCTTCACTATTTTCTGTTGCCATAATATACAACAAATGGCAACAAAGTTTAGTGAAAATAGTGAAAATGATGTATATAAATTCGATTGTAAATTATGTGACTATAAATGCTCTAAGAAGCAATATTTTAAACAACATTGTGAGAGCATAAAACATAAAAATCGCGTTGGCAACACATTGGCAACAGAAAATAGTGAAAATAGTGCAGCTACAAAATGTGATATTTGTAGTAAAGTATACAAGGACCGAACCGGATTATGGAAACACAAAAAGAAATGCGTGAAAACCAACCCTACAACCATCATAGACAAGATATTAGCAGAGAACCAAGAATTACGGGCCTTTATGGTGGAACAATCAAAGGAGTATTCGAGGGTTCTCTTAGAACAGCGTAAAGAAACTTCTGAAATTATGAATAAAGTGCTCGAACTTTCGAAACCTGGTAATATGACCATAAATAACACTAATAACAGTAATAATAAATCATTCAATATCAATCTCTTCTTGAACGAACAGTGTAAGGATGCATTTAACTTTACCGAGTTCGTAAATAATATCAAGATTTCCTACCAGGATCTGGAGAACAATGCACAACTTGGTTTCGTGCAAGGCATTTCCAAGATATTCATGGATAATCTAAAACAACTCGATATTAGTGAACGACCGATTCATTGTACTGACGTGAAACGGGAAACCATGTACATCAAAGATGAAGATAAGTGGAATAAAGAGGTAGATGATTCTAAGTTACAGAAGGCAATTCAAACAGTGTCTTATAAAAGTATGGGAAAACTAATGGAATGGAAACAGGAGAACCCAGACTACCAGGACGCAGATTCCGAGTTCTCCAAGCGATGCTTGGATATGCAAAGACAATCGCTCGCTGGAAGCGAACGTGAAGTATACTATCCGAAAGTCATCCATGCCCTTGCAAAGGAAACCATGGTGGATAAGTAGTTTTGCTTTTCTTTAAGTAGGAAAATCAATAAGTCTTAAAAGTCTTGGGAAGGAATCATTATTAATAGGTTGTTTTGAAAATTGGACATTTATAAAATGTCCAAAAATAAATATGCAGCCTCCAAAATTATCGAAAAATCGCATTGTTAGCATTATGCTTTGATTTCTGTTTTTTATTTATTTTTTTGTTAGCATAATATTTTTTGTTTTTATACTTCGGCGGAATATTTAGAAACTTTTTATCGGAAGATATTACAGAGAATGTCCGATAAAAAGTTTCCAAATATTCCGCCCGTTTTTTTCTGTAAAAAATGTGACGTAACATGTAGCAAAACTAATGATTGGAACCGACATATACTGACAGCAAAACACAAAAAACACGATATTTCCGATGAAAAAGTTTCAAAAGTTTCCGCTTTTTCCGCCTGCGAGCCATGTGGATATAAATGTAACAAAGAATCGCTCTGGAATAAGCATATACTTACTGCAAAACATTTAAAAAATGTTTCAGGAATAGAGGTAGTTGGTCATTCGTGCGATATTTGTAATCGCATGTATAAATGTTATTCGAGTTTATGGTCACACAAGAAAAAATGCGTAAAAGCTGACCCTACAACCATCATAGACAAGATATTAGCAGAGAACCAAGAATTAAGAACTTTTATGATAGAACAATCAAAGGAGTATTCGAGGGTTCTCTCAGAACAACGTAAAGAGACATCTGAAATTATGAATAAAGTGCTTGAACTGTCGAAACCTGCAAATATGACCATAAATAACACTAATAACAATAACAACAAATTCAATATCAATCTCTTCTTGAACGAGCAGTGTAAGGATGCATTTAACTTCACTGAGTTTGTAAATAATATAAAGATTTCCTATCAAGACCTGGAGAACAATGCACAACTCGGTTTCGTGCAAGGCATTTCCAAGATATTTATGGATAATTTGAAACAACTCGACATTAGTGAACGACCGATTCATTGTACCGACATAAAACGCGAGACCATGTATATTAAAGACGAAGACAAGTGGACGAAAGAGGTAGATGATTCTAAGTTACAGAAGGCAATCCAAACGGTGTCTTATAAAAGTATGGGTAAACTAATGGAATGGAAACAGGAGAACCCAGACTACCAGGACGCAGATTCCGAGTTCTCCAAGCGATGCTTGGATATGCAAAGGCAATCGCTCGCAGGAAGCGAGCGTGAGGTCTATTATCCGAAAGTCATCCATGCTCTCGCGAAGGAAACCATGGTGGACAAATAGAGTAAGCGACGGCGACAGCGACGACATCAATTGATAAATAATATATCAATTGATATAAAGACACAACGTATAATATAGTATAAGATGAGCTCAGTTTGCGACCTAGGCACAATTCGTAATATTATTCGTGGAGTTGATGTTCCATCACCACACACCCTAATTGCAGAAGTAATAGACGACGGAGAACATTCCGGTTCGTCAAAAATTTTTATAGATTTTAATACACATGATAAAAAGATTATCATTGGATTCGAAAACCCAGCAACAGAGGACCAATTAGATAAAATGATTACCTGGAACCCATCATCAGGCATTCACCACACGTCAAAAATTTCAACCTGTGGTCAGGGTTTAAAATACTACGAATTTCGTGCTCGCGGAGAACATACGCATGCAACAAGGACATTTGACGAAGAAAGTGGAAAATATATGTTCAAGACGTCATTCATCAATAGTAGTAATATTTATAAGGCAGCAAACTCTGCAGACATATCGGAATCAGCGTTTAGTGAGATTTTAAGAAAAAATACGGGGTATGTTACTTGTTCAGACGAGATTATATCGACTATTGGGGATATATTTACCAATAAAGAGAATATTTACCCGTTTCAAGCCGAAACAATTTTCAGCGCCAAAAACATAAGCAATGATAAATTATTGGAATGGTTTAATGAAGATGACAATATCAAGAATCTCAATAAGGAGTTAACAAACAAATATTTCGAAGAAATCAAGATGGGAAAACTAATCATATACATTAAGTATCCGGGGAGAGAATTTTGCGAACTTGGAAAAGATTGCAATACAGATGTTATTGGTAGCACAAATCAACAAAATCGTCATGTTACTGAATTATATTACGTGAAGGACTTGTTCGATAAATTTAAGAAGGGCGATTACATTATTCGAATCAAAAATACAATGTTTCAAATTCAGAAAAATGGTAATAGTTGGGCGAGGAATATAACATACGTCAAGGATTGTGATATGCCCAAACTTATATTGCAGTTCACATTTACACAATATACTATAAGTAATACATCAGATGAAGATGATAAGATTCTCAAACGCTTTATTGTCGGAACATCATTGGAAGACTATTGCGGTATCTATCTAAAAATAGGCGATAAGTTTATCGATGGTAAGCCAATTGCATCTTCATTGACAAAGCGTAACTTACAGGGCGCACGACTTTATCGCGGAATATTAAATCTCGAAAATCCTGAAGTAACCAAATCTATGTTAGGTATACATGGATTGAAATCCGAATTCAATTTGACTCATATGATTTCACTTGAGATTATTATTAAGCAGTGCTGCGCAATCTATAAGACTTTTTGTTCTAAATACAATAATTTTCCCCCAGCTTTTGATACAATTGAACCAGACACATATTGTATTGTTAAGACAAGTAACGAGAAGACTACTCGAACTACCAAACCAGGACATAATTATCTGCGAGTTGTTGGTAAACATTTTTACAAGTTTGGTATTACATATGAAAAAAATAGAACAAATCGCATATTCAACACATATTCTATAAACGATGTTGAAAAATTGAGACAAGCTTTTCCGGACGAGGACATTTTTCCGCCCGACAAATGGTATTATGAATATCTTTCTCCAATGTTTAATGCACATGCATCAACCGAACAGAAGGTTAAGGAAGATATTATGAAACGTCAAGACGTAATATGCTATGACCAGATGATAGGCGACGATACTCGCGAATATTTTCACTGTGAAGACCCCGATACTTTACGCGAAATCAAGCAGATTATGATTAGCGAAAGTTCATAAACTCAATAAAATGGACTTTGCACATTAGATTATAAAAATGTAATGTGTAAAATAAAGTCATCGTTTCATATTCTTCAAATCATAGTAAGCACATAGCCTCTCCGAATGAAGCATGTCGAAATCCGCATTCATCTTCTCCAATGTCTGCTTCATTTCCTTATAGCGACCATTTAGTTTGCTATATTCCTTCTTCTTTTTTTCATATTCCGCCTTACGCTCTATGCGGTCAAATACTTCTCGTATATCTTGCTCATTACTATGACTCTGTGCGAACGTCTCGAGCTTGTGTAGGAAATTGACATTCAAACGGTATAGAATGGTCCGCGGCATATAACTATAATATGTGTATATTTTTATATCATTATACTATAAATTATGACAAAAACGCGTAATAATCGGAAATCAAACTTTAGACGGACACAACGGAAACGCGGAGGGGGGACTGGTACTTCGACTAATAAAAGCGCCCCATTTGATACCACAAGGTTAGCTGCAGCAGTATCGCGAAGACAACAAGAAGAAGAAAGGGAGAAAGCATCACAACAAAAGAAGAAGAGTGCGATGTATCAATCATTTGCAGAAGCAGCTAAAAAAAAGAAAGATGAGGAAGCTAAAAAAAAGGAAAAAGAAGAAGCTGAAAAAAAAGCAAAGGAAGAAGCTAAAAAAGCTAAAAATGCGAGAAAGGAAGAAGCTAAAAAAGCTGAAAATGCGAGAAAGGAATCGGCCAAACTACAAAAAATGGCAATATCACAGCTTCCTCCTATCCCGGAAACTCCGAAATCTAAATCTCCGGATGAGTCAAGCGAACCACCGCCTACTACCAAGTCTCCGTCTCTGTCTCCATCTCAATCTTTGGCTGCTCTACCTCCTGCTCCCAAACCAGATGAGGTTATACCTCCAAACTCTGAATCTCAATCACTAGCCGCGAGTGAACTACCACCTCCCGCTCCCAAATCAGATGAGGTTCTACCTGTCACTAAAAAAATAATACAAAAAACACCTGCTAGACAGGCAAAGCGTGCATTGGATGTTGCATTGAAACTTGAATTAAAAAATAAACACGAGGCAGAATTAAAACAAAAACAAGAATTAGAGAACGCATTACAACTACTCGATAGGGAGCTAGAAACGACTAAAAATACATGCATTTTAGTCAAGGACGTTTTTTATATCGACAAAGAAACAGACAAACAGGCAGACAAACTATTACAAGTCAATTTATGCAAATGTTTTTTCATATTGGGCCGTGTATCACAAATACTAGAAGATTTGAACTATAAATTTATGCTGGTTCTGAAAGGCACACGAGCCATGTTATTGGCAGCAAAGGACGTAGTAGCAAGGTTAAAGCCAACACGCCCAGGCGTTTCATCATTGGATAATGAATTATTCAAAACACTAGATGTCGATGGAACTCTACAACTTCGTAATGGAGTTGAAACACCGGAATCAAGAGAGGAACGCAAAGAATTGGCAACTGACATATTTAAACTAATACAAAAACACATCGGAGAAGATAAAATGTCAATACTCCAACCGATGGCTGAAACCGCCGCTGATAGCATAGAAACAATCGGCGCCAGAGTAGTAAAATTGTCATATAAAAACCCAAATGGCGGAGTTACAGCAATATCCGATTTAGGGTTTAGTCAAATTATGCATGATTATTATGCCGATGCGTTGCAAGTAACCACAGTCGAAGTCGAAGACCATAAATTGCACTATAGATTTCCTTCGCTAGAAGACCAAGAGAGGGAAAAGGCGGCATTTTTGGAAAAATTCAAACAACAATGGGCCGCCGGCGACCATAGCGACAAGTCGTTATTTAATATTCAACATTTCACAAGGAATCTGAATAAGATACGCACACTGCTAGGTAAAGAGTCAATTGAAATGCCATCTGCGAGACCGGTGCAATCTGTTGAACAGTTACAAGCTAAAAAGGTCGTATTAGTAGGGCTATTGGCAACGCAAAAAAGCGAAGAAAAAAGAAAATTGATAGTAGAACAACTAGAATCAATTAATGAACAATTAAAATGAACGCCGCGCGCACATTCTATATGAAAACGGTGAAACCCGTCACCACGGGTGCGACAATTATATCGATGTATTCAGGCGGATACAGCGCGGGAGCAACAGATTTGATATACAAAAAGACCAATACGCCATTCATTCCATTCGCGTTAGATATCGCATTTTGTGCTGTTATAGGTAGTTGTATTGGAATAACATACCCAGTCAGTGTTCCGATATTATTGGCATACGAGTATTATCAAAATTGATTTCTGTTATTATTGTTTTTTATTTAAAATACAATAATACTAATGTCTATATCATGGATAATCGCCGCCGGAATCTATAAGCAATATGCACAGAAAATGGCCGTGGTAACCGTATGCACCGAGGTATATGTATGTGGCTATATTAATGCTATGGACGACGTTTCAAAAAATACGAAAAAGTCATTTATGCGCAACATTGCTAACATGGCAGTAAGCAGTGGTATAGGTTTAATGAAAGCAGCTGTGTTCCCAATTTATATACCAGCTACATGTTTATATATACTATGGAATAAAAAATAATTTATTTGCGTATTATACATGCGATCATTTTCATTTTTATTCTCATTTTTCCATTGTTGTTGTTGGCCATTTAAAAAGTCAAACCCTGCCCCTCACATATCACTGGACGATGATAATACTATTTTCTTAGGACCAACATCAAATTATGTTACATGTGAGGTTTAGACGTCCTCTAGCGGCATATCAATGCCTAGCGCAAGCTTCAAATAACATCGCATGCAAACCATCGTATCGACCAGCGCGTCGTGCAAATCCGACGGCACATAATCGAACAGCCGGAAGTGCAATTCGGAAAGCTTCGGTGATTTCTTCCACCTACCACCCTTCTCATTAGTAATATAGAGGTTGCAAATATCCTTCCCCTTATTCATCGTGCAGACAGTTTCAATGTTGTTCACATCATTGAAAGTGTCATTGAACATCATCGTAATCGTCGGAATCCTGCGTAGCAAATGCATATTACGCAGAACTTCGATTTCAATCATCTTCCGGTCGAACGCGATATTATGCGCCACAACACGGTCAACTGACATATATGCCTCGTGGAAATCGGCGAGGGCGCGCTCAATCGGAATGCCACGCAAATTACAGGTCTGCTTGGTAATACCATTAATCTCGCTCGCCTTGGGTGAAATCACCACGTCATCGGCAATCCGAATGTATTTGTTGTATTTCTGCACAATACACTTCTTATTGACATCATAAATCACAAAACTCAGTTGCAGAATATAGGGATAGTCGCCGATAGCGGGAAACGGTAGACCGCTCGACCGGTCAATCTTGGGAACGAGACTGCTGGTCTCCGTGTCGTAAGCCATAATAAGGGATACCATCGTAGATTATTTAGTGTTTAGCTTGGTTTGTGTCAAATCTGATGTAAAATAATTATTCAATCAATTTTGTAATATAAAATAATCCTTCTCTTACAATGATAGAAATGTGTATAACATTCGTTTCATGTTTTTTCCATATTTACGAAAAGGATTACGACACAAACAAAACATTGGAATGGCGTATCGAACGCTTCCGAGAGATTGCGAGCACTGGAATCAAACTATGTGTTTATGTAAATCCCGAGCTATTGGCGATGATTCCTAGGGAATATGAGAATGTTATTGTCGTCGAGATGCCGACAACTCAAATCGAGTGCTTATGTGCAAACAAGGAATTGGAACTCCCACAACAACGTAATATCCAGAAAGATACCCATAAATATATGTGTCTGATGAACGCGAAGACCGAGTTTGTGGCCGACGCCATCGAGCGCAACCCATGGAACTCGACACACTTCGCATGGATAGATTTCAATGTATCGTATATTTTCAAAAATGGAGAAAAAGAGAGAACCCTGCGCTTCCTAAAAGAGCTCGATTTATACAAGCTCCCCGACCAATGCATGATGATTCCGGGTTGCTGGACTCCATACGATAACGTGCATATCGCGCATGTCACGGAATGTATCTTCTGGCGGTTTTGTGGTGGGTTTTTCATCGGCGATGCAAACTCCCTACTGAAATTCGATAGCTTATATAGACAGAATTTCGAGACCTTCCTACAGAAATACAATAAGCTCACATGGGAGGTAAATTTCTGGGCATGGCTCGAAGCGAACACAGATTGGAAGCCTACATGGTATAAGGCCGACCATAACGATAGTATAATCACGAATCTACCCTGTGCAAATCTGGCCATGGTTCTCTCTTCATCCCCCGTCAGTGAAATCACCCACTACGACTACCCAGCGGTCTCGCTATTCCATCCCAGCTCGGCATCGTATTTGAAGATAAACGGAGAACACATATTGAATACACGATATGTGAACTATTTTTTCAATGGGGATGGGTCATATTTATTCTATGATGGTTCTCGTGTGATACAAAACAAGAATTTTTGCTCGCGCCTGGTCTTCGAGAATGGGACGTCGATACCCGCAGATTACGAGGAAATGAATGAAAATACCATCGACTTACCGAGATACCCGATGTATTCGCGAGGTATCGAGGATATCCGCTTATATGAACGGAATGGTAAGGCGCGCTATATTGCAACATCGGTAGGGTATCATACGACGGGTGGGAATCGCATGGTGGTCGGAAACTACGACTACAAACGTCGAGCATATTCGGATTCGCGCATCATCGCGCCACCGACGGATACCTATTGCGAGAAGAATTGGGTGCCACTACCAGGGGAGCGCGAACTGTTCGTGTATAAGTGGGCGCCACTCGAAATCGGCGAAATTGATGAGAACCAACAACTTAAAATTATCCAGACACACGCGGAAACTACGCGGTTGCCATTTTTCGATAGGATGAAGGGGTCGACACAATTTATCGAACATAATGGGGAATTAATAGGGGTCACGCATTTTAGCGAAGATGCGAAAGTGAGAAGATATTTCCATATGCTGGTTGTTTTAGATAAATCTACGTATGCGCCATTGAGATATAGCCAGCCGTTCGTGTTTGAGAAGTTCGCGATAGAATTCTGCATTGGGTTCGACATTTCGGACGACAAATATAGGTTTTGGATTTCCAGATTTGATAGAGACCCGGCATTATTCGAAGTAAAGACGCATATTATTTCTTTTGTGAATATATATGCAAAGTCGGAAGAAACAAAAACAGAATAAGAATAAGAGGAACAAGGGACATACATTTAAAAACAAGACGGCGAGAGGAGGAGTATTATTTAACAACCCATTCGGTAAACAGGCTTCTGCAATGCGTGCTGCAAATAAAGCATCAAGCATGAAAGTTACGCCGTCAATAATAAACGACCTCGATATTAACACGAAGGTTTTATATGAAAATGCCGCATGGAAAAATACCATTGTTCCAAAGATAGACATAAATAAATATGATTCTGCCAATAATCCAGAAAAGGAAATAGAATATGCTTTATTTTTATCGCTCAAAGAATTAATGCCAGATTTAGATGAATCGTTGAAACCATATGATGATGGTGATGTCAAAAAGAATGAATGGCGTGGATGGACATATGCAAAACTAATGTGTATTATTGAAATTTTGGATAAAGACCCCACGCCTACTACAGTGACCGAAGCATTCATAGATAAAGAATTCGACATGACAAAAGTAACGGATTTTGGAACAGCACAACATATTGACAAAATAATATCCAAAATAAATGGAATATTAAAGAAACCGGATAGTTCAAAAGAAGCTGCAGATAAAAACCAAACAAAACTAGAAGTATTGAAACGTATAAAGAGTTGGTTTGAGTTGGTTCGATTATCGGTTGATAAATATAAACGAGATTATACGAAAATCGCAAAGTCGGTGGCTCAAGGAGTTAGTAAGGGACTTTCTAAGACCGTTGAAGGAGTTAGTAAGGGACTTTCTACGGCTGTGGCATCTCTAGCATCCGATCCGCGTATACATATAAATAATCTAATTGAACAGATTCAAGCTATAAAATCAGAATCAATGTATATCAAAAATCTTATAAAGGAATGTCTGGAGGAAGGTTCTAATAACTTTAAATTTGACGGAGTAGTATGGAATACTGCAGATGAAGCTGTAAAGACCGTTATTCAAAATACGGCCAAAGAAGCAAAAACATACTATACTAAAAAATACGAGTATATAAATAATGAAAACATAATAATTTTACAAGAGAAAGACCGGTTAAAAATATTAAAAACCAACATCGAAAAATCAAATAAGACTGATTCAGAAAAACAATTATTGATTGAAAAGTCAGATGAAATAAAGTTAGATGAATTGTCAGGTGATGAAATACATAAAGCAATCGATCCAATAGAATTAGAACTAAGTCTCACTGGTCAAAAAGGAGGACAAAAAAACGGAGAGGATGGGAAGGATGATGAGGATGGGAAGGATGATGAGGATGGGAAGGATGAGGATGATGAGGATGGGGATGATACGAATGATGGGGGTGTGAAGGATAATATATTCAACAAAATAATTGCCAAGGGCTTACCTTCATTAGAATTCGTCGAACCACTGACGCTTACACAATTCAAAAAGAGTTTCGCTGCATTAACTAGTAAAAAGGCAAATGTCAGCATGATTGGTGTAAGCGCCAAACTTGGACGGGAAATAAATATACCAAATGAATCAGTTAATGATTTTCATATAACACTTAAAAAATATATAGCATTCTTATTAGACATTGTTACACAGGTAAATGTTAAACAAGAAATAAGTGTATTATCCAAGAATGCATACTTTGGTTTACTAAAAGAACACATTACTTTGATTGAAAAGTTACTTGAGCAGATTCCAAATGATGAAATTACTGAAAGCTTGAATCAGTTGAAAAATATCATAGACCCTCCAGCCAAACTCGAAGAAAGAATCGATTATGCTAATGCACAACCACAACAACAACAACCACTAGTTAATGCTGCTTCTGAAGATGATGCTGCTTCTGAAGCTGATTCTGTTAATGAAATCACAGCACAACTACAATCTGCATTAACAGAAATAGAGAGACTCAAAGTAGAACTTGCTGATAAAAAACCAACGGCATCAGAACCCAAAAAAGAATACGAAACCTATAACATTACTGATGAAGATACAAACGATATACCTCTATTAACAGATAAATCAAAGGAGGATTACATGTTGCATGTTGTAATGGGCACCGATAAAGTAAGATTATGGTATGAATCAACAAATGATTCAGTTACAACTACAAAATATGAGGTTACCGGAGACATTGGTTTTAAAGACGCTAAAAATAAGTTAGAAAAGGATTTAACTGAACTTATTGGTAATCAAATTTCAAGACCGGTCGAGGAGGCGGCGGGAGAGGAAAATGGAGAGGAAAATGAAGAGGAAAACGCTAATCTCTAAAACTACTCTTCGCCCGATACTTCAATAAATCCACAAGACCCTTGTTGGTCGTAGGGAATTCACCCACACCATACAAATCCTGCAACAGAAGCCACTCGAACAACCCGCCCGCATAAATATACACATCGACCACACCCAGTGCACGCAACTGCGTTTGTTTCTGGTCCACCGACGCATCACACGAATTCCGGCCATATATGATGACTGGCAAATCCGGCGTATTATAATCGTTCAACTGTGCATTAATCACGGTCTCTTCGCGGTCCATCGGAATCGTTCCATGAATCAGAATATCTTGCTCTCCACTCGGTAGCGTATTTATCAAAAGATATCGTCCACTATTCTGTATTGCAATTTTAATGTCTTCAAAACCAACCAATCGTTTAGGCGGCGATTGAAATAAAAACATTCGTCTATTTATCATACATCCATTATTTTTATATCATCATATTGTATAAAAACAATGTTCTCGAAGTTGTTGAAGAAGGTTCTCCGAACCGCCAAGCGCACATTCGGTGGGGAGCAAAAGCAGAAGCAGAAACAGAAACAGAAACAAAATAAAACTATGAAAAAGAGGTCGAAAACTAAGGGAGGGTGAGGTTACGACAAATAAGCGGCCTCTATAAAATGGTCGATGTTCGTATTACACAGAAGTGGCGTGAAATCGTTAATCTTCGCATCGTCCCAGTCCCACCATCGAATATGCAGTAATTTGTCGATTTGTTCTCGTGTAAACCGATACCGAATTAATGTCGCAGGGTTTCCGCCAACTAATGAGTATGGTTCGACATTCTTAACTACATGACTACCAGCCGCTATAACAGCACCATCACCAATCGTAACTCCCGACATAATTCGAACATGGTTTCCTATCCATACATCGTTGCCGATAACCACATTGCCTTTTGTCGCCGGATGACCAGTCCCGTCAAACTTATTAAAGACCGATTGATGTATAGTTCCAAATGGATATGTAGTAACCCAATCGGTGCGATGGTCGCCGCCCAAATATATGACTAAATCGCCACCTAGAGAACAGAACTTTCCAACAGATGTCGTGGCACTACTACCACTATGAACCACCTGTGAATTTTCGGCGCCATACGTGTATTTTCCAACGGGCATTTTATTATATATTTCAACTAAAAATGTGCATAATTTACGCATTGAATGACGAGTATTCTACAAATACTCTGAAAAATGAAAAATTGAAATGCACCATACCGATTCCATTATAAATCAAATACATCTATAATGGACCTTAAACAAACCAAACTCACCAAAACCGAATGGAACAACACCGAAGTCCCTGTGTCGGACGACGAAATGCGTGTTCTCCAACTCATCAAGGACGGATTCAACGACGTGAATATCAAGTCCAATGTCAACCAATCGATGTTTCAGCTCGTGAAAATCGAGGTAAGCCCGGAGAACGAAGCCTATTTATACACACAATATTTCGAGAAGGATGTCAAATCCACAATAAAAAAATACGGCGACGGACTCGTAACATACGTCCCGTCGCTAGTTCAGATAAAACAACCGAAGAAGGTCGATGTCATTCGCCTCCAGAACATGGACGCCACCATCGAGTCCAAGCGCGAAATCATTTTCGAATACGTGATTTTGGATTTGGCGCGGTCCATTCTGAAGTCCATCGTAAACAAGACGTCCAAATATGCTCTGGCGCTCTACACGGCGATTCAGCTCAAGAAATGCACGATTCCGAATGTCAGTAAGTATGTCACAGAGTTCGTGGACCAGGTCATCAAGATTGCGAATGACATGACGTCGATTGCCAGTGTGATTCATCGCGCATACGAGTTCATTGAGAAGAATCCCACGCTCCTGAAATACGAGGATGCGACTCTCTTCCAACATCAGAAGCAGCTGTTCACCATTTTCAAGCAGAAGCCTACTACTCCGAAGCTGGTCCTCTATATTGCGCCCACGGGAACGGGAAAGACCCTGTCGCCCATCGGTCTTTCGGAGAATTTCCGCGTCATCTTCATCTGTGTATCGCGCCATGTCGGCCTGGCGTTGGCGAAGTCTGCCATCAGTATGAACAAGAAGATTGCGTTTGCGTTCGGCTGCGAGACCGCGTCCGATATTCGTCTCCACTTCTTCGCATCGGCGAATCATACGAAGAATACGAGGACGGGTGGGATTTGGAAGGTGGACAACAGTATCGGCACCAAAGTCGAGATTATGATTTGCGATGTCCAGTCCTACTTGACGGCGATGCATTATATGTTGGCTTTCAATGAGGAGGAAAATATTGTGACCTATTGGGACGAACCGACGATTACTATGGATTATGAAGAGCACGAGCTTCACGCGAAGATTCACCAGAACTGGAATGAGAATAAGATTTCGAAGATGGTGTTGTCGTGTGCGACGTTACCCCAGGAAGCTGATATTATGGAGACGATTTGTGACTTCCGCATGAAATTCGATTGTGCGGACATCCATACGATTAATAGTTATGATTTCAAGAAGACGATTTCGGTTCTGAACAAAGATGGAATGTGTGTGTTACCACACTTGTTATATGGGGATTATAGGGAGTTGTTGAAGTGTGTCCGTCACTGTGAGACGAATCGGACACTGTTGCGGTATTTCGACCTTTCGGAGATTATTCGGTATATTAAATATGTGAATAAACAGGGTATGCTGGATGCCGATTATAATATTGACGCTTATTTCACGAGCATTTCGGACATTACGATGAATACATTGAAGCTGTATTATTTGGAGTCACTGAAGCATCTAGATGCAGACCGTTGGGCCGACGCGCATGCCGAGCTGACGAAGACCCAAGAGCCGAAGTTCGAGAAGGCGGGGGGAATCAAATTGACCACGAGTGATGCGTGCACACTCACCGATGGTCCCACGATATTCTTGGCGGACGATGTGGAGAAAATCGGGAAGTTCTATATCCAGAACTCGAGTATTCCTGCGTCCGTGTTTGATAGCATCATGAAGCGGCTCGATGTGAACAACGATTTGCAGGAGAAAATCACGAAGCAGCAACAGATACTGGATGACAAGCTGGGGACGAGTAAGGATACGACGGAAGAAAAGGACACGGATAAGAAGAATGCGCGGCGCGAGAAGTTCGACCCCGAAATTAGTAAGATAGTCAGCGCCCTAGATAAACTCAGGCAACAGATTCAGAGTGCGAATTTGGAAGCGAAATATATCCCAAATTCGAAAGAACACCAGAAGGTGTGGACAAGCACGCCCGTCGACAACGCGTTCGTGCCGCGCATCGAGGAATCGACGGTGAAGGAGATTATGGAGCTCGACGTGGACAACTCGATGAAAATCCTATTGTTGTTGGGAATTGGTATGTTTGCGACGAACCCGAACACACAGTATATGGAGATTATGAAGCGGCTTGCGTATGAACAGCGACTGTTCTTGATTATCGCATCGTCGGATTATATTTATGGAACAAACTATTCGTTCTGCCATGGATTTATTGGGAAGGATTTGACACATATGACACAGCAGAAGATTATTCAGGCGATGGGGCGTATTGGGCGTAATAAGGTGCAACAGGAGTATACGATTCGATTCCGTGATGATGAGATTATGATGCGGTTGTTTATGCCGGTGATACATAATTTAGAGGCGATTAATATGTCGAAGTTATTTAGGGGCTCCGCCCCCTAAGACCCCCGTTGGGGGCTGCCGCCCCCTAAGACCCCCGCTTCAGGTAATGTTGTGTGTGTTATTTTATACGTAAATTATTATAAAACAAATGAGGAGGGGGTAAGGGGGAACATTGGGTTCCCCTCTTCAAGGATTCTAACACCATATTTTTTATAAAGAGGAGGGGGTAAGGGGGGACATTGGGTCCCCCCTTGGAAACATTGGGTTCCCCCTATCCTAATATGAATTTCGAATCCAAATCGATTAATCTGCCAGACGACAATTTCGGAATTTGTGTAAACTCGGATTGTGCTAAACTATTTTTCATATTAGTAATCAATTGGCGCCAAGTTATGTTCGGCTTTATGCTATTCAACAACGACCATGTCATCGCACCTTGAAACTTACTATTAATAATTGCGTCCGCGCTGGTCTGGTCATCTCTGCATCCACTAATCATTATCACATTTCCAACAGTATCAGCGCTTTTAGGGGTTTCAATATAATCCATATAATTATACTTCAAGTCCATCATCGTCCCACTATGGCAACTATCGAAGATTGCAAATAAAGTTACATTCGGTTTCAAATACGCTTTAATATACGCATTAATTTCATCATCCTTTATGATATTATTATCTAATGTGCAAATGCACTCATCTTTACCGTCAATCTCGTCTCCATTTCGGTCTACGGTTTGAGAACCATGTCCACTAAACGATAATATCAAGGTATCACCTGCTATCGAAGTTTCAAGTAATTTTCTTAATTCGCTTAATATATTGTTTCTGGTAGGTTTCATATCAGTTGTATCCGTTAATTTGACAATTGATTGAAATCCAGTTAATATATTTGACAGGTTATCGATGTCATTTATACAACCACGTAATTCGTTTATTGTTCCAGTATAATTTATTCCAATGAGAAGAGCTTTTTTCGATGCACTAATTGTTGTAGGGATAGTAATTTTTGCAATTTCATCGTTGATTTGTTTCATTATACGTTGATGTTCAACTGCATATAATGACTTTATACGTGTAATTTCGGCTTGTTTGTTTAATGTAAAACGTGAATTTAATACATTCGAAATTAATGTATTATATTTATTAATTAAATTGGTAATTACACTGACGTATTTTGCCCTTATTTCAGAGGAACGAGTTGCTTTGTATTTTTCAATATCCATTATATACTAATGGTGATATAAAAGTTTCTAATACATCTCTATAACTGAGGAGGGCGTAATGTCAGGCGTAGGTAAGATTATAAACTCTTTTTGTATGCGCCGCCAATAAATACTAAACAAATCCTCCAACAATTGGAAACATTGGGTTACCCACACCATCGGCAAGGAGGGGGTAATGTCAGGCGTAGGTAAGATTATAAACTCTTTTTATATGCACCGCCAATAAATATTACACAAATCCTCCAATAATTGGAAACATTGGGTTACCCACACCATCGGCAAGGAGGGGGTAAGGGGGGTCCCCCTCTTCCACTATCGGTAACAAAACTGCTATTCCCGCCGCAGTAAGTGTATGGAAAATACTCGTTCCCCAATATTGGCCGAAATAGATAGTTAAAATTTTGCACATAAACCCAACCGACAGGAGAACCGCACCAACAAGAAACATCTTATTACCCAAATAATACGAACTCAGTGTGAACATGTTCAATATCATAATGGTTCCTGTAATTGGGACCAGATTTACACGATAATAATCGAGAAAGTCTCTGCTACAATTCAATGTAAACGCACAAACTATATAGATAACAAATACTGCATCCACTAGATAAATCATACGCCACTTGTATGTCGCTTTGGGTAGTAACGATAATGATACGATAATGATTACCCAGAAGATGCATGTGACGTCGATGAAATTTATGATTGGGCTAGAATCCGCCCATAATCCGAAACTCACAATAGACAATGTCAATAAAGGTCCTTTAATCGACAAGGGCGCATTCGGTAATGCATAACATACAGAACTCCATGAATTTAAAGGATTATCTACATACCATATACCACTCGGCGAAATCAGGCAGGCGCCAATTATACATATTATAAACGATACAGCAGCCTGTATCTTGTTTTTGTGTTGAGTTAGCATATACATATTAGGAAAATTGATTTTATCTGAATTTATATTATAATATATTAAAAAACTACGAAACAAAATCATGCAAAGGAAACACGAAGTGGCGATTGACATTCAGTCATACTCTGAGGACAAGGACAAGGACAAAGAAACGGAAAAAAACGATAACAAAAATGTTCCAAACTATAGTCGATTTATTTGCGCCGTTTCCGCGCTCACTCTTCTTGCATTTGCCGCAGCGCAAATCTACTGTATCGACGCTTCCATAAAGTAATAGTGTGCCAATGCCGCTCCCACATGCCAATAACTATGTAAATAATATGTAAAATCACCCGAGTCCGATGGACATTGTCCCGTCGCATGTAAATATCGTTCATACCCCCAACAAGAAAACGCCGTCGCCATATATGCCCAGCTTATCACGAGGTAACTTTTTCGCATCCCCATTTTTTTTGGTTGCACGATTACCATCCCAAGCGGTAACAGTATTTGGCATGTAAAAATGGCAGTAAATATGGCATATAGTTTGTATCGGATATAAAGTATCCATGCCATCGACAAAACTGCTAAATAGGTGCGATTATGCGATCGGGCTATAACTGTGTAATACTGATACGCCAATAAGGACATCGGTAGCTCGTCAAGTATTTCGCCCAAGTAGGAACCGGTAATATGGAAATAGAAACTACCACAACCGATGGCTGCGATTAGTAGATTCCGCTTTGGTGAAGCAAAATATACGAGAATAAACGCGAGATTGCTAATACTATTGTATGGTTCGTATGGATGAAATTCGCGCTCACACCATTGGACAAGACTCATTTGATTACTAAATATTGTAAAGGCTTATTTATTACGTTTTACAATATTCTATTTGCGCTGATTTTTGCGAGTCCTGTAAAATTTGTGGACCTTGCCCATAGCATAGGAGCAGGTGCGCTTAAACACACGCTTCGTTCTTCGCTTGCAGGGTGTCTTACCACGCATTAAGAACGCGGTTATAATATTTTCACACGCTTCGTATGGGATTGTCCATATTTGTATTTTTTTCGAGATTTCTTCGCTAAAACGAGCGCCTTACCATTCTTACATCCCTCCTCAATTATATTATAATCGACAGCCGCGGATTTACCTGATGTAATTGAACTAGCCAAACGAGCATATCCCCAGGACTGGGCAGACTGATTGGGACGAGAACCGGAAGAGAAGTAGGCGCCCTCACCCTTCGCAACGATTTTCTCTAGCGCATCCACCGAGCATCCGGTGGCGCGCGCTAACTCGGGACCAGGAACAATCGCATCGACGTTGTATATCCTGCGAGCGCGCTTGATGTGCTTCGATTCCTTGCTATGATACGACGGAACTTTAGCTCGGGTATAATATTTGCCGGTCTTGTATAATTTTCTGGATTTATTCAACATCTTAAGTTGGGATGCACGGTCCTTTTTGGTCAATCGGAACGGAAGATACCGAATGGGCACCTTTTCCATTTGTATATAGAGTATGCCTACAATGTAATCTAGAAATAATCACAAAAACCATATCCGTTAATTTTATAATCGTCTAAACTATAGTTTATACCGACACCAAACAACAAGTCGTTAAATAAGCCATCGTCGTTACATAAAGTACATCCAAAGCTCTCCATTAAAAATGAATTTGCACGATCTAAGCCAATAATTGGTAAATAAATACCAAAGCTGTTATTATAGTATTTTTGGTGCAATGCAATATGTGGGCATGAATCTGGGTCTTCTAACATTGGATGTATTTTTAATAAGTCGTTTATTATTTTATTTATTTGTTCATAAGGAATGTGCAATTTTTCGTCTAAGAACGTCCGTAATTCTCTAGAATAAAACCCTTCATAAATGCTTTCGTCATTTATTTCGTGTGTATTCAAATTGTAAGTAAATACTTTAAACTTATCGGTATATAAATGTATATAATTATTAAACATACGTCCATTATCATCAATATCGTATGAAGAAACACAAATTTTATATTGGATAAGCAATTTTAATAATTGCTCTTTTACGGCAGTTATGTCTACATTTGTGTTGATAATCTTGAGAATGGTCATAGTATCATCTAAAAATGTTGAGTCGATTGAGGTTTTTTCTGTATTTATATATATGTATATTTCAGCCGCAATTTTATCATCCCTTTTCTTTGCTGCATAAACAATCGGACGTTCTACATTATCCCTTATATATGTAAATACATTACTAATATTCGACGTTTTAAATATGGTTTTTATTATATTTTCAGTGGAATCAAACTTGTTATAATAATAACTTACGTTTTGAACTTTATATAAATTCCAAGAATTACGTATTATATTTGTTTGTTTGTCGCGCATATTATATATTTTTATTTTTATCTACGTCATTTAACGTAGATAAAAACTTTGTTTTCAAGAACCGTAGGTTTACCTACCAGTGGACCCGAATCCGCCTGACCCACGCTGTGTCTGGTCGTCCAGCTCTTTCACCACAGAAACCACAATGGGAACCAGACCCGGCGCACAGATTTGCACGAGGCGGTCGCCAGCTTGGACCGCATAGTCAGTCTGTGCATCGAACGCACCAATCAGATTTCCCCTATATCCGGAATCGATGATGCCCACGGAATTCGCTAGACGGAGCTTGGTCTTCGAGAGGCTCGACCTGGGATACATATAGAATCCAGTCTCGTAAAACTTCCCGGTATCCGTTACCATCTGCGCCTTGCACTTGACACCGAAATCGATTTTGGTGACTTGCTCTGCGAAACAGAGGGTGTGCAAAGGTGTGGAAATATCGAACCCGGCGTTCTCA
>Ga0214919_10000397_pt1 | contig 74199 bp, 58 predicted proteins | sample LL1503_MetaG_FD_177994 | JGI IMG/M metagenome (GOLD analysis project Ga0214919, IMG submission 177994) | Freshwater microbial communities from Lake Lanier, Atlanta, Georgia, United States - LL-1503 | ecosystem: Environmental > Aquatic > Freshwater > Lake | place: USA: Georgia | collected... | reverse complement strand
TCGAGATCTTTAACGAGCTTCCGAAAGGAAGGCTCGGCTTTCTGCAGAAAGTTCAAAAATTTTTCTAATCAAAAGGAATTCTCAAATGGCAATCTCCACAAACGGAACAGTCCTGGCTCGCTTGGCCGGTGGTCTGTACAACACGACGCTGAGTAACGCGACGTACGCTGAAGTCAACGCAGTTGTCAAAACTGCTGCCGACATCAACACCTTGGCTAACGATTTGTACGCTCGCGACTTCGCCAGCAAAACAGACCTTTCAGTTGCCACCACACTTTTGTCTAACCTGGGCTTGTCCAGCGTTACTGGCTTGGCCAACTGGGTTGCTGCTCAATTGACAGCTGCTGGTGCAGCCAACAAAGGCGCCAAAGTTGTGTCTTTGCTCAACGACTTTGCCAACTTGACATCTGACGCCACATACGGCGCAGCTGCTACATCCTTCAACACAAAGACAACTGCCGCCTTGGCATTGTCACAAAAAGACGGCTCTGCTGGCGGTGACTTCAACGTAGCTGCAGCCATTGCTGCTGCTGACGCTGCTGCTGCCGCTGCTGCTGCTGCTGCAAAAGCTACTGCTGACGCTGCTGCTGCAAAAGCTGCTGCTGACGCTGCTGCTGCAAAAGCCGCCGCTGACGCTGCTGCTGCTGCTGCTGCTGCAAAAGCCGCCGCTGATGCTGCTGCTGTTAAAGCCGCCGCTGACGCTGCTGCTGCTGCCAAAGCTGCTGCTGACGCTGCTGCGGTTCAAGCCGCTGCTGATGCTGCTGCAAAAGCTGCTGCTGACGCTGCTGCTGCTGCTGAAAAGGCACCACAGACTTTCACGCTCACTACTAGTGCGAACACCTTCACAGGCAAGTCTGGTAACGACTCTTTCGACGGTTCTTTGAACTCCACAGGCGCTCAGACACTCAATACCTCTGACGTTTTGACTGGTGGCGCTGGTAACGATACGTTGACCGCTTCTTTGGTGAATGCTTCGATCGTCACTCCAACAATGTCTTCTGTTGAGGCTGTGACAGTTACGGCTACCAATGCATCTGGTACTGCTACTCTCTCCCTTCTCAATTCAACTGGTGTTACTTCTGTTGGAGTTTCCGGCTCAACGGCCGCACCAAGCATTACAAATATTGACAGCACTGCGACTGCTTTGTCTGTGTCTGATCAAGCTGTAGGTGCATCTTTTGCTTATAAAGCTGCAACAGTCGCTGGTACGGCTGACTCAGCAACCGTTACTTTGAGCAACGTTACTGCTGGTGATTTGACTGTTTCTGGCATTGAAACTCTAAATTTGGTTTCTAGTGGTGCAGCTAACGTACTAACTAGCCTGAATGCTTCATCAGCTAAGACAGTGAATGTGTCTGGTTCTGAAAACATCAATCTTGGAACATTGACAAATACTGCAGCTGTAACTTCAATTAACGGTTCTACTTTGACTGGTAAGTTAACTGTTGCTTCCGCAGCTGCAAATACAGTGCTTACAGCTATTACAGGTGGTGCAGGTAACGACACGATTACGGTTGATGGTGTTGCTGTGGCTTCTACCTCTATTTCTGGTGGTGCAGGTGACGATACTGTTACTTTTGGTACAACAAACGCATTGGCAAGTGGCGACACCGTTTCTGGTGGAGACGGTACCGATACCTTGGCGATCAACGCTGCCTCTGCTCCAAACAGCACCACAACTGCATTTACACGCGTCACAGGTTTTGAGAACCTTACAATTACAGACACACTTGCCAATGCAGCAACTGCAGACAATTTGACAACTGCTTATGTTCAGGCTGGTATTGCTAAAGTTACTTTAGCAGCTGCGGATACGAATGCATCAACAGTAACAATGGAAGCTGGTGCGAAAACAGTTAGCCTTTCCGTTGCTTTGGGTAACAGCTTGACAGTTGTTGACACTGGTATTGCAACGACCGACAGCTTGACTATTACCAATAGCTCAACTACTGCTCTTGACGTTGGTGCAGGTAAAGCATTGACATCAACTGGATTTGAGTCAGTCACTATCAACACAACAGGTGCTGGCGCTGCTACTACTCAAACATACGGTACAGTAACTATTACATCTGATACTGGTGGTACGGGTAAATTGTACGTTACAGGCTCTAATTCAATTGAAATTGGTGCTCTTGCTACTGGTAAGCTGTTGGATGGCTCTGGCTTAACAGGTACTGCAACATTGAAACAAACAGCGCAATCAAGCTCTGTTACAACAATCGTTGGTAGTGCTAGCGCCGACACTTTGTGGGCAACAAGTACTTCTACTTCTGGTACAGCGATTACTGCTGGTGCAGGTGCTGACACAATTACAGCCGGTGCTGGTAACGATAACATTTCCGGTGGAGATGGTAACGATAGAATCGTGACTGCTAATGCGTTGACAAGTACAGACACTATCAGCGGTGGTGACGGTACAGACACTATCACTTGGTCTGGCACTTCGGGTAATGCTGACACTGACTTCACAAATGTAACCTCTGTTGAGACACTGACCAGCGCAGCAGCTACTACAGCAGCTTTGGATAAGTTGGCGTTGGCTGCAGGTGTGGTTACTTATAACTTGTTCGACGGTGGTGTTGACACCATCACTGTTGGCGATGGTTATACCGGTACTCTGACAGTAAACGTAACAAATTCAACAGACGTTGATGTTGTCAGTGCTGCTGCATCTACAGCCACCATTAAATTGGGCGCTACTGGCACAACTATCGGCACTGTTGGTACGTTCACTGGCGGTACTGGTTCTGGCGATACTCTCACTTACACAATCACTTCTGGCTCAGCTGTTTCACAAACATTGCCAGCAGGATTGACCGCTTTTGAGACAATCAACACAGCAGGTGCTACCGATACAAACGTCACACTGACTTTGGCTGATGCCAATATTGCTGCAACAAAGTCTTTGACAGTTGACGCATCAAGTTTGGTAACTGGAAAGTTGAATTTGACTGCCACTGCAGAAGCCGACGGTAAATTGATTGTGATTGGTGGTCAGGCTGCTGACACAATCACAGGTTCAGGCTCAACTTACGGTGACAATCTCACCGGTGGTGTTGGTAGTGATGTTTTCGTTTTCGCAGATGGCAAGTTAACCACTGACGATACGATTAGCGGTGGCACTGGCACCAATGTGATCAGGGCTGTTGGAACTGTTGCTGACAGTGCATTCACCAACACTACATTGGTACAAACCTTTACTGCAAACGGTGCAGCTACAACAGTAACTTTCGGTGCTGCTGCTGCTGCTGCTGGTCTTGTTACAGTAAACGACTACTCCAGCACTTCTTCATATTTAGAAATCTTCAATATTGGTTCCACAACAAATGTGTTCACCAATGATATTTCTGTAAGCATTGAAGCGGATACTGTGTCTGGTACAGACGGTGACGACGTTATCGCTGCCTCGACCTACACAAATGCATTGACTGTAACAACTGGTACTGCGTTGACCACAAATAACGTGGTTACAGGCGGAGCCGGTACATCTGATACATTGCGTTTCAACAGCACCACAAATGGTGCGATAACGCAGACATCTGGATTGAACAATGTCACTAAAATCGAAAAGTTCTTGGCTTATGGTGACTCAACTGCTAACTTGTCAATCACAACCCATGACAACAACGCAGCAGCAGATAAGACTCTGACAATCGACGGTAGTGCATTGACTACAGGTACATTGGCCGCTGATGTTACAGCTGATACAGACGGCTACAACGTCGTTATTGGTGGTGGTGCTGCCGACACAATTACCGGTTCAGCTTCAACTTATGGTGATAGTTTGACTGGTGGTGCTGGTGATGACACATTCTCATTTGCATCAGCTAATCTGACAATGCAAGATACTATTGCTGGTGGTACTGGCAATGACGTGCTCACATTCTCAGATGCAGCCACTGTTGTAGACTCTGACTTCACAAGTGTTACGAGCGTAGAATATGTAACAAACTCAGGTTCGCATACTATGAACGTGACTTTGGGTGCAGCAGCTCAATCAGCTGGAGTAACTCGGGTTACATTGACTGGCGCAACAAATGATGTTGTTACTGTTGGATCAGGCTTTACAGGTAACCTGCGTGTTACCGTGGGTACTGGTGACGATACAGTAACTGCTACAAGCTACACAGGCAATCTCGATGTTCGTGCAGCAGCAGCAAGCATTACTGCTGCTGACACAATTACTGGTGGTACTGGTACAGCTGACGTATTGACGCTAACTGCTGACAACAATGCAACAGGTGCGACATTGACTAACGTTTCTAAGTTCGAGACTTTGAATGTAGTTAAGAGTGCAACAGCAGGTCACGACATCGTTATTTCTATGCCAGGAACTGGGACAATTGCAGCAGGCAAGACATTGACTGTAAATGCAACTGCCTTGACCGCAGCTGACGAAACCTTGACATTCTTGGGAACTAACTCAGAAACAAATGGTTACCTGAGCATCACAGGTGGTAACGGTGCTGACTCTATCGTTGGTGGCGGCGCAGCTGACACTATCTCCGGTGGTGAAGGTGCCGACACAATCACAGGTGGTACTGGTGTTGACATCATGACCGGTGGTGCTGGTAACGACACATTCGTGTATGTCGGTGCAGGCGCTTACGAGACAGGCATCATCTCTCCATCAATCGTTTACTACGGTGGTTTGATTGCTTCTGGTACTTCTGTTTCTACTGCAGGCATGGATAAGATTACAGACTTCTCAACCGGTGATGTCTTGAAAACTTATGCTGCTTCAGGTACAACTGGTACCGGTGCAAACACCATCGATGCAATCTGGACTGAAACAGCTGGCCTGATTCAAGGAACATACACTGCTGCAACGAACACATTTGTGTTCTCTGCAACAGGTACTGACTCCTTGTATGTTTGGGACTATGATGGTCTGACAACAACTGGAACAGACATGTACTCAGTCGTTTTGATTGGTTACGTTGACACTACAGCCAATGACACAATGACTTCTGGTCTGACTGGTGTAGCCGCCTAATAGCGTGTAATTTGGGTGTCGCAAGGCACCTAAACAGGCTTTAAAAGCCTAAGCTCTGACCCCGTAGACTTCGGTTTACGGGGTTTTTTATTGTCTGCTCTTAAGTCGTACCAAAGGGTTCGCCTGTGAAAAGAGGGCCACCCTAAATACGATACACCGAGCGCCCTTTGAGTAAATCAATATGTAAGTCAGATCAGGTACAACCTAATCTGAGTTTAGTTTTTGGAAATGAGTTGAGCGGTATTTGAAGGGGTTTATGGCCCCGCCAAAAATGCCTCCATTGCCAAAGACTCCGGTGTTATCGACCTAACAACTCCAACTCGATGGCCGGGCGTCAATCCAAGCTCCTTCATGATCTGCAAGATGCGGTTTAAAGCCTTGTCTGCCATCGAGAAGTAAAGGCTTGACCCAGTGGTAACTCCGTTGTTGTAATCGGCTACAAGGCCTTTCTGGGCCATCTGACGAGCGCATTCGACATAGACGTCGATCTGGTGCGTTAGCACTCCAATGAGCACCATGTCTGGATAAGCATTGAGCCCTTGAGTCTGCTCGATGAACTCAACGATATTGATTGAGAACTTTTCCTTCTCCCAAGCCTCGGGGGATGTGAGCCAGTCGCAGTTGAGCACTTTCGGAGGAGCGACTTCCCGTAACTTCTTGGGAGTGCGGTGAACCATATGAAGATTTGGTGGGAGTGTGTAGCTCATATGTTGCCTTTCAGGGGAGTACCCTAGTTTCAAAAATTCGATCTGTGGAAAATTACTAGCGGGCTTGCTTCGAAAGAAACTTAAAATGTTTAAGTTTCTTCTTGCGCCGGTGAACTCATAATTCATGGTTTCGCGCCATCTTGGGTGCTTTATGGTGTTCGCTCTATTCCCCCATACCCCCTATGCCAGTTGGCGCAGTTGGCGCACCGCCTTGCGCCATGTTCTTACTTGCGCCGTCTTGAGTAGTTGACGCAGATGGCGCAGATTGAACAATCATTCCAGCGAATGTGCGACCTGCAGTGGTCACACTCCAGCGATCTCGAGATTTACGATCGCTGCTGCGGTAGGTCACTACGTCTAACCAATTTGCTCGTTGGCACTGGGTAACTATCCGTTTGGTGTCATCTGGCCGTAATTTGAGACTTATAAAAATTGGGTCAGTCTTCAATATCAAATGAACATGGTTGCGCGAAGTGGGTGCGGGGCTGCAAAACTGTTGGCGGCTTTCGTACTCAGCAATAAGTTTTAGGATGACAATGGATTTTTCATCGTCAATCCGGCCTTGTTTGTACTGATATCTGCCTTCAACATCAAAACCGCTGCCTACCTCCATTAGTTGCGGCAGATCATCATCAGGCCAATGCACCGTAATAGGCTCTTGCTTCTTGCCTAGATTGCTTTTTTGTTGCTCAAGCTTAAGCTGCCCACTATCAAGGCGCTTTAGGAATAGGCGACTCCTTGCGCTGTTGTGCCATCCGGTTGATCCAGAGTAACCTTCGTCTCCTTCGGGTATTCTGCTTCGACTTGTTGCCTTGTCAACGTGCGCCAGTAATAAAACTGCACCATTGTTAAAGCAAACAAGTTTGGCGAGTGTTCGTATGAAGGCTCTAACCTGTCGGCGCTGTATCTCCTCAGCGTCAAACGCATCACTAGAGTTGTCTACAATCACAATCCCAAAATCACTCGGTTGCACAAGCCTAAGTAACTCTGAATAAGTCGAGGTAACTACATAAGAGCCTCTGGTTTCGGCGGTAAATAGCTCTGGGGTTTCAGTGCCGTCAACAATGAAGAATCGATCCGCCAGTGCCAGCGGGTCAATATCCCATAACCTGCAAATATTGGCCAGCCTAAGTCGTACGATGTTCGCGTTATCTTCAAGGCTCACAAACAGAGTTTTACATGGCGTAGTGCTCAAACCAAACAGTGGCAAGCCAAATGCAGCCGCTACCCCTAGCATCAAGGCTATGGTGCTTTTTCCAGTGCCTCCGTGCGCACTCATAAAAGTCACTACGCCCCGTGGCAACAATCCATCCCAAATAAAGGCAGTAGGTGGAGCAGGATTAGTAATCACATCAAAGACAGAAACAGGTTTAAGTAATGGAGTGGGCTGGGGCGGCTTTGATGCACTTTCTAGAAGTATTTGAAGCGCTTCTGCCCCATCTCTTATCTTCAAATCGTTTACATCCGAATTACTTTGCCAGCCTTCAGGCATCAAAACAATCTCAGCCTTCACTTGCACGTCATCTGCAATCTTGATGGCTTCGTCTTCTTTGCCTGCATCAGGAACTAAAACCAGCTTGGTGCTTGGGTAGAGCTTGCGTAATTCCTTTGCCACCTTACCTATATTTCCAAAGCCAAAACAACTAACAGAAGCATGCCCAGTGGCTTGCCAACAGGCCCATGCTTGCCCGATACCTTCAACGATATAAATCACGCCACCGGGCTCAATCGAGCCCACTGTGTGCCAACCTTCTACTGAAGGCCCTGGCAAATTGAGCTTGTCAGGCCTGCCCTTAGCTTTCAGTCGCTCAGCTACTTCAGGAGTGGTAATAAATTGAAGGGTTGAGATCGTGCCATTAGGCCGAATTACAGGCACCACAAGCGCCCCAGCCATTCGTTCATTTAGTATGGTGAGGCTGTCACCAGCAGGAACCACACGTAGCATCTCAAGAGGTACGCCAGCAGCGATCTTTTTCTGAATGTATGGATGAGAATTTGTAGCCGGCTCACACCTGTTCCAAATTTCATAAACATCCATTCCAGCTTTGAGCCTAGCCGTTCTTTTTGTTGACGTTACGTGTGCAGTTCTAGGTAGGTTGCTGTCACCATCAACCCAGCCATCTTCCTTGGCTATTTTGAAAAGTGTTCCAATAGTTATACCCTTCTTGCCAAGCTTGAAACTTTGCCACGTAGTACGGCATTCAGTTTTCTTGTAGTTGTCAGCTGGAGAGCTCCAAGTGTCGAAGACTTCAAAAGCACATCCAGATGAATGGAGTGCCATACCAACTTGTAGCCATTTTTCACGTGGCAAATCAGGCGGAATACAGTGAAGGGCTTCAGTAATGCGGGAGTGGTCATTTGCATTAGACATGGTTACCCCCTTGAAGATTCAAGTGGTATGCAGTGGTGCAAATCAACAGCAGCAAACTTTGTATTGCTGTAAAATCTGGTTCTGAGTTTTGGTATGACTTGGCGGGCGCAACTTTAAGAGAGTTGTGCCCGTTGCTTTTTGTGGAGTTCATTAAGCAACTCCCAGCAAGCGTTTGATCGTGGATACAGACCAAGCCAGCCGGCTGTTTACACGAATGGGTGTGATGTCGCCGTGACCCTTCATTGCCCAAAAGCGAAGAGTTTGTTGCGATCGGTTGAGGTAGTAAGCAGCCTCTATAGTTTTGAACTGCGGCTTGGTGACTGCCTCTAAGGGCAGATAAGTGATATCTAAGGCGGGGCTCTTAGGGCGTGGGGTACTCTGAGGAAGACGACTCATTTGAATCTCCAGAAAAAAGCAAACACAGCACGACAAATAAATGTCGAGAGATCGTGTCTTGTCTTGTATTTCTGTCGAAACCAGAATCCCTCTGGTCTAGCCCGTCACACAGGCTATTGAATTCACTCAGAATCACTCTGAATGGGCCACCAAGTAGCCGACTTTGTTGGCAGAGTTTTATCTCAGCTGTTTGATATTACATGGAAACTAATAATTCGCATCGCATTAGATCGATGTTGTGGTCAAGAAACATCAGCTGCCACTTTCTTGCTTGAACTTAAATACCTAACTCGCTGTGCGATCCAAGTCGAACCAATTGCAAAGTGGCATCATCAGGCAACCTGTAGATTAAGATTAAATCAGGTTTGATATGGCAGTCTCGATGATCGGCCCAGTTGTTAGTCAATGGATGATCCCTGTACTTTGGGGCCAGCTGCTTATCATCTATCAGTTGATACAGCACGGTCAGTAAATCGTTTTCAACTGTCAGCCTATGCTGCCCTTTGCATTCGCGCTTGTAGTCTTTCTTGAACTGACCGGTGCGCTCAATCGTTCGCATTCAAATCGGCCATCAGTGACTTAAGGGTTGCGTGTTTTTTGGTTTTACCGCTTCGTGCGTCCTTCATCGCTTTGATGGTTGCAGCATTTGGTACCAATGGCTCAAAGGGCAGTGCTTGCTCTCGTGCCACACGCGTGAGCATCATGCGCATTGCATCTGAAACAGTTAGCCCCATAGAAGCAAGTACAACACTGGCCTCTTGTTTGATGCTGTCTTCTATCCTTGCTCTCACAACGCTGCTGGCGGTCATAATTCTCTCCCATTTGGGCTACATTGTAGCTACAAATGCTTTAAATGCAATACCCCATCTTTAGTTTGAACTTGTAGTCAATTAGGCGAGAGCTTAATTTTCCAACTCCAAAATTGGGTTCATCCCTCCAAGCACGATGATCGGGTCGGGTGTGTTGAGAATGTGTGCAAACGTTTTTCCTGCAAATCCAGCAGACTCTTGTAGCCTTTCCTGTTTCAAGTGTGCGTAACGCTCTGTGGTGCGGATATGAGCGTGGCCAAGCAGCTTTTGAACCTCATAAAGCGACACGCCGTTGTTGACCAATGTGCTTGCAAAGGTGTGCCTTAAAGATTCTTGGTGTCCCGTTCAGGTCTGACGCTGGCGACAAAAGGCTCTGTCATACGATGTAGGGGGTCTTTTGAGCACCCTCTGGGATTAGTGGCACAGCACCTCATGGCCCAATTACTTTGCTACCCCCTTGATTTACTGATTATTTGCCCATACAATAAATCATGCAATTTATCTTTGACCCCAGTAAAGACGAAATTAATGTAAGAAAGCATGGGATATCCTTAGATCAGGCAAGCGTAGTTTTTAATCATCCCAACAAAATTACCTTAACCAGCGTTCGTGAGGGTGAAGACAGATTGGTCGACATCACGCATGTAGAGATTCATGGCGTGGTACTGGTTTTAGTTTATGTAATACGAGGTGAAGATACGGTAAGACCTATTTCACTGCGTAGGGCCTCAAGAGCAGAAAGGACTTTGTATGCCAACTCGATCCAAGTCAACAAATCGTAAAAGTGGCGTAAAAGCTAATGATTGGGAACTTGTGAAAAAACAGGTTGAAGCTGACGCGCCTATTGCTTTTGACCCAGAGGTTGACCCATACGATCCCAATGATGAAGCTGCGGTAGAGGCTTTTTGGGCAAGCGCTACGATCACTCGAGGCAGAGGTCGTCCCCCCATAGCAGTTAAGCGTCCTACGCTAAACATGCGGGTTGACGCAGAGGTTTTGGAAGCGTTCAAGGCAACGGGGCCAGGTTGGCAAACGCGCATTAACTCCTTGCTACGCGATGCAGTTAAGAGCGGTGCTGTTCGTTCTTAATGTGCTTTACGCAAAAAATGACCAAACGTAATTTATTCGCTGAGATGACGGAAGGCTTTGATGCCTTGGCTGCTGCCCGTAAGGGTAAGAAAACCCTTCGCACGACGGAGGTTGAATTGAAGCCTGTTGTTGAGGTCAGTGCAGATGAGCTACGTGCCATTCGGGAAAAGCTCAATCTGTCACGGCCTGTGTTTGCTGGATACCTGAGAACCAATCCACGCACCCTTGAGAACTGGGAGCAAGGCCGCGCGAAGCCAAACGCGCAAGCAACCCTGTTGATTCATCTGGTATCACGTTACCCAGATACTGTAAGCCGGTTGTCTGCGGTTTAAACCTCTTTCTTTTATCCATTTGGAGGCCTTCGCGCGAGCGTTAAACGGGCTTTCCTTTTGAGTCTAAGGTCAAGGTGCTGGTTGAAAAATAATCGCCCGTATTGTGCGAAGCATGACAGCTTGAATGTGAATGTCTTTATGACAACGATGGCAGGTGTTACGGCATGAAGGACTGAGTAGCTGGAGAGCGTGTAGTCGATGACAGTTGTTTGTTTCTGCCACCGACTTTGGCGTTGTCCTGAAGTGCTTGATCAGTGAAAGCCTACACAGGTTAGGGTTTGGTGTTTCTGGGTAGATCAAAGCTCAACGCTATTCCAAGAATGGACATCAGTTCGCTTGGGTTAATCTGAATGATGTTTTGTAGCGCAGTGCGTATCACTGGCTGATCCAGTAAGTCCTTTGTTGAGCATAAAACATCCACAACTTTGCGTGAAATTTCGTAGCGTTTGAACTTGGGGATGCTTTCAGCCATCGTTAGCCCATAGCTTTGGCCTACGCATTTGAAGTGGCTTTGCTTCAATGCTGCCAAGTCGCCCTTGTAGCCAACCAGTGCCGACCCCATCATCCTGCCGTTTCTAAGGGGTAAGACAACTACGTGCATATGCGGCGCTCCTTCATCCAAGTGAACAACTGCGCTGATGATGGGGCAGCCTAAGTAGTCCTCAAGCCATTCAACGACCTCTGGGAAATAGCCGTTGATGTCGACAGTTGTATTGGCTCGCAGTGAAATTAAATACTCCAAAGCCAAGACACCATTGCGGCGCAACTTTTTACCGGTAGCGGCAACAATGTTTGCAGCTACTTCGGACACCAAGCTGCTTGGGTCAGAGCCACCAATCAAGGTTTGGTTCAAGTGACACAGTTGGGGGTTTATATGCCTGTTTTCACCTAGCTCACGGGGGATTTGGCGGAGGTTATGTTTCAAGCATTTTGTGAGAATGTCGAGTGATTTAAGTTTCTTAACGGATAGCAATTGAGTTTCAGCCATGATGGACTCCTGTAATTTGGAGCCTCAATTGCAAAACCTAGGGGTTGGTTTCACTCCCCTCGGAAAGTCGCCATTTTTCAGGTTCGGTTGAATTTTTTAACCATTCATGCTTTCGTATCGACCAATACTCTTCAAGGTGCTTGTGGATGTGCCCGATGCCCTCTGATGCAAGAATGTGTAACGCAAAGGTCATGAACGCGGAGTCGTAATCTTTTTTGTTATTTAACGTTAGCTCATGATCTAAACCAACCATCCAAGCGCGACATATTGCTGATATCAAGATCACCCTTACAGGTTCTTGGTCATGTCGTCCCATTGAAGTTTGATGTGACGGCAAGGGTTTTTTTATCAACTTGTCTTTGTGGCTTCTATACCTGCGAGTTTTGTTTTCACGGAAAAGTTGGATGCCATTCCAAATGATATCTGCCGCTTGGGCACGCAGCTTGGCGTCTGATTTAAATCCAGATGCATCAATGTGTTTCTGTATATCAACGTATGTTAAAGGCATTGCATCATTTAACCCCAACACCCCCACCCCTTGTCAAATCCTGCCCCGCGCAGACCCACCCCTACCCCCACAGCCCGATTTCAGCTTAGGAGTCCCTGATCTTACTTACATAGTGTTTTGCTCAAATGGTGCTCAGTAAAGCGTAGTTAGGCTGGCAACGTTTGCACTAGTCATTGACCAAATGCCCTTTTCAACATAGTGAGCAGGCAACAAAAAACCCCGTAAACCGAAGCCTACGGGGTCAGAGCTAGTGCGTTAAATACGCTTGTTCAGGAGCCTTACGGCCCCCAAACTTCAAGCTATTAGGCTGTACCAACCAAGCCTGTTGTCATCGTGTCAGCTGCACCTGAGTCAACGTATCCAACCAACACAACGGCACGGATGTCGTTGGTAGTTGACGAACCGTCGAAGTCATAGGCGTAGATCGAATCTGTACCAGTGGTTGAGAACGTGAACGTATTGGCAGATGCGCTGTATGTACCGCGCAACAAACCAGCTTGATCAGTCCATGTCAGATCAACACCGTTAGTACCAGATGTTGTGGAAGCAACTTGACCGCCAACATACAACTTATCGCCAGCACCGAAGTCAGTGATCTTGTCAAATCCAGCAGTTGAAACTGAGGAACCAGAAGCAACCACACCACCGTAGTAAACGACTGCAGGAGACAAGGTGCCAGTTTCAAAACCAGTGGAGTTGATCTGGAACGTGTCGCTACCAGCTCCACCACTCATTGTGTCAACACCTAAGCCACCCCAAATAGTATCGTCACCAGCTCCACCAGAGATGGAGTCGTTACCAGCACCGCCATTTATGGAGTCTGCACCAGTGCCGCCAGTGATTGTGTCACCCTTGGCTGTACCCATAACGGTGTTTACTCCATTACCACCAACATAAACCAAAGTGCTGTCATCTTCATTAGATGCATCTAAAGTGAAATTAGTGCTTGTATTTGCTGAAGCATCAATCTTGATAGAAGAATCAACGGCATTAGCATCATTTAATGTGATGGTACCGGCAACGTTAGATCCTGTCTTAATTACTTCAAACTTAGTGACATTTGCCAATTGAGCAGAAGTCAATGCAGCGCCTTTAGTTCCAGAAGTAAAGGTAACCGTCAGTGTGTCTGTTCCGCTACCACCTGTAAGAGTATCAGTTGAATCAATCGCTGAATAACCAGTATCAGTTGTCAAACTACTTCCAGTAATAGCCGTAGCTTTAACAGTAAGATTGCCAGTATATCCAGTTGCTACGACTGACTCAGCGTAAGCTGCTCCAGCACTAGCAGTACCCAAATCAACAGTCAAATTGCGTGTTACACCGGATCCAATAGTGATCGTGTCAGCTGCAGCATCAGAACCAGTGATGGTGACTGCACCTGCCGCTTGGAAGAATGCACCTGCAACCAAAGTATTAGCACCTGTGAGGGTAACCTTTTCAATAGTACTGATGTTGGTGAAAGAGGCATCAGAGGTTGTGCTTGCTACTGCAATTGCCAAAGTATCAGAGCCATCGCCACCAATAATGGTGTCATTGGCAGTCAAATAATTTGCACTAGAGACAGTAATCGTGTCGTCGCCAGCTCCCATATTGATGCTATCACCATAGGAAGATCCTGAGATCGTGACAGAGTCGCCAGTACCACCGCCAATAAAGGTAAAGCTACCGTCAGTCTCATTCGCAGCAGTCAATGTAACCGCAGTCGTTGTGTTTGCACTGAAGTCAAAAGTAGCTGCCTTACCTGTAGCAATGGCTGTATCACCAATGGTAATTGTTCCAGTTGCTACGTTTGTTGCGGACTTGATAGACTCAAAGCCGGTAACAGTTGAAGGCAATGTGAAACTACTATTGGCAAATGTCAGAGTCAATGTGTCAGATGTACCAACACCAGCTGTCAATGTATCAGCAGACGACACATTGGCTGCTGTTGAAGTAACACTCAAGTTACCAGTATAAAGAGAGGCATCAACAGTATCACTGCCAGCATCCAAAGCAATCAGCATGTTGTTAGTAAAACCAGCGCCAAGGGTCAGAGTCACAGCATCTGATGTATCCACAACGTTCGCGATACCAGCAGCTGCAGCGTATGCACCCAAAGTGATAGTTTCAGCAGCACTGTATGTCAGATCTTCAACGCCAGATACGTTTGTGAAAGCTGTATCAGTAACCGTACCACCAGCACCAGTAATTTGCACGACGTCGTGAGTGCCTTCACCACCTACAACTGTGTCTGAAGAAGATAATTGGGCGTAGTTAAAGGAGAAGGTATCGTTGCCGGCGCCACCAGTCAAGCTATCGCCATCTGTAGCAGAAGCTGAACCTGTAAGAGTGTCAGCACCTACGGAGCCAGTCACAACCAACTTACCGGCAGTAACCAAAGTGCCATCAATTGTGACACTTTTAGAGCTATCAACAATTGCAGAGCTACTGATTGTCAATGTCTTACCTGAAGAAGCGTTGCCAACAGCCAGTTGCAAACTTGCATTAGTTGCACCGCTTGTAGGGTTAGTGATATTGATATTTTCAATCGCAGTCACAGAACCCAAGTTTGTGCTTGTGTATGAACCGGCTACCAAGTTCAGAGTGTCAGAAGTTCCAGAACCACCAGTGATTGTTGCAACCCCTGCTGTAAGCGTAGTTGCGTCAGTTACATTAACTGTCAGAACTTTGGTATAGCCAGAGCCATAAACTTTGTTGGAATCGCTGGTAACGGCTGCATCCATATTAACTGTTAAGTTATTAGTGAATGTAGAGCCAAAGGATACAGAGTCATAGGCACTAGAAGCAGTACCAGCAAAGGTAACTGTGTTCACACCGGCTGCTGCAGCGTAGGTGCCCAAAGCAACATAACTACTTGCACCACCACCCATGCCGAGTGCAGAAGATGTCACTGTTTCTAAACTTGTCTTGCTTGTGAAAGCAGTATCGGCAACAGAAGCGTTATTAGTGAAATAAACACTGTCAGTACCATCACCACCAGAAATTGTTGTGTTGATAGCCAAATTTGCTGCTGTAGTCTGGTATTGGTCATTACCGTCACCGAGGGTAATGTTGTCATTACCTGTTGAGCCAACAACAGTATCCGCACCAGTTCCGCCATCGATAGAGTCATTGTATTGACCACCAGTGATGGAGTCGTTACCAGCACCACCAGAGATAGTGGATGTAACAGTTGAAGTACCTGTTGTGTTGCCGATTAGTGTATCGTTACCTGAACCACCAGCAATTGATGTAACACCAACTGCAGCAGCACCCATCACAAAGTTCTTCGTCATGGCAGATGCATTGATTACACCAGCGCCTGTAGAAGCACCTAAGGTAATTACACCAGTTGTAGCCGTAGTTGTAATCGAGCCAGAGCCAGTCAAATTCAATGTTGCCGCAGTGTATGTGCCAGCCGAAGAACTGTCGCCATAAACTGTAATTGCATTGATAGTTTGTGAAGCGGAGCTACCTGCATAGGTAACAGTCTCAAAACCATTGATCAACAAAGAATTACCATTCACACTGTTTGTAGCAGATCCAGCAGATACCGTTAGGACATCATTTGTCGCTACACCTGTGTCGTTAATTGTCAAATCACCAAGGTTTTTATTGTCTGCAGCAGGTGTAGTTGTAGTAGCACCCAAAGTAACTGTTTTCGTACCAGCTTCTAAGTTAATTGTTCCAGCGCCAGCCGTACCGCCGGAGAGCGTTACGCCAGTAATACCAGCTTGCACATAAGCTGTATTCAGTGTTGCACCTGAGCCAAGAGCAGTGTTTAGTTTGATTTTTTCAACACCAGAAACATTTGTCAGCACTGTTGTTGAAGTCAAACTAACAACGTCAGCAGAAGCAACAGAAAGCGTATCTGATCCGGATCCACCTGTTACTGTATCTGCAGACGTGAACTCACCAGCTGTAGCAAAGGAGAATGTATTTGTTCCACTTGTTGCAGACAAGCGGTCGTTTCCACCACCACCTGCAACAATAGTGTTATCACCATCGCCAGCTGCAATTACGTCATTTCCTCCAGCACCCGTCAGGGAGTCATTGCCAGAGCCGCCAGTGATTGTGTTGGAAGTTGAAGAACCCCCAGTGACAGTCAAACCACCGGTCATTCCAGAAGCGTTAACAGTCTTTGCAGTTGAAGGCACTGTTCCGAGATTCAGGCTGCCGGCACCAGTAACATTCACTACAGTTGCATCGCCATCGGCTAATGTAAATGTATTGGAATCACCATTACTAACAATATTGACTGTTTCAATACCAGTTGTAGTGATCGTGCCTGCTGTTGTAGATTTTGCCAAATCGGCTACTGTCAAAGTAATTGCATCCGTAGTACCAACAACGGAAGTGTCTTTGAAGTCAAAACCGACGCTTTGATCAGTCGAGCCATTAACGTTTAATGTCAAGCCAGAAGCAAACGGAATATTAGTAAAGTTACCTGAAGCGGATGAACCAGTCACTTCAATACTTGTAACGCCAGTAGCGTTAGTCATATTCAAAGTACCTGTATTTGTAAAGGTAGTTACCAACTTTTCAATGTTTGTCAAAGTTGGCGAGTAAGAAGAAGCACCTGCAATGGTCGCAACCAATGTGTCTGTTCCTGCGCCACCGTCCAAAGAATCGATAGAAGTCAGGGTCTGAGCACCTGTTGAGTTCAAAGCGCCATCAAAAGTGTCGTTACCAGACTTACCTGTGAAGCTGTTCGCTCCAGTAGTGAGCGAATGAGTAGGCATTTTGTAAGTCATTGATCTGTAATATTTATTTTCAAATGTATTTAAATCAACGGTTTCTTAACGACACATTTTGTCGTTTAACGACAACTGGGTAGCTTTTGAAACTCTGCTCAAATTTATTTTTTCAAAAGTAAATTGAGATGAAGATGCCAAAACACCAATTAGATGACTTATATATTTCTGAATTGACGTGTGCAGATGGACGCACGCATGTTGAATATTTTGACACTCATATGAGGGGACTTTATGTTGATGTGATGCAGAGTGGGAAAAAAAGTTTCAGGCTCCGTTACAGAATTGCAGGTAAGTCTCGTGTCTTAACCATTGGCGATGCGTCCATTCTTTTGTGTGAAGACGCAAGGCAAGTCTCTCGTTCATGGCTTTTAAAAAAAAATTATCAAAGGCGAAAATCCAGAATCGATTCAAGAAAATGCATCGGGCCCAAGCATTGAAGAGTTCTTTAAAGAAAAATATCTGCCCTATGTCCGAAGTTATAAGCGCAGCTGGGGCACCGACGAGTCAATGCTGCGCAATCACATTTTTAAACTGCTCGGCACCAAGCGTATGAGCCATCTTCGTCCGCCAGACGTAGCGCTCTTTGTAGAAAGACTAAAGGAGCAAGGCTATGCGCCAGGCACAATCAACCGCGCACTTGTATTGCTGCGCTACGGTTATGAGCTTGCCATCCGTTGGCAAATCAAGGCTGTAGAAATAAACCCAGTCAAGGACGTTAAAAATTTGGTGGATGACAACAAAATTGAGCGCTACCTTACACAAGCGCAAATGCAAACTTTGATGCATGAAGTCAGCAAAAGCGAAAGCGAAATGCTTCCGCACATTATTTTATTTTTAATTTATACCGGTGCCAGAAAAAGGGAAGTGTTAGATGCCAAGTGGCAAGACATTGATTGGGCCCTTAAATCTTGGCGCATTCCCAAAACCAAGTCTGGAAAAATCCGTCACATTCCTTTGTCGACCGGGGCAATGCAGTTGCTAGAAAAGTTAAGGACGACAAGGCTAATTTCAAATACGGCGGAATACCAAAGTAATTACGACCCATATGCTTGTATTTTTGCAAGTCCAAAGACAGGCAAGGCTTATGTGTCCTTTTATTACTCCTGGGATGCCGCCAGAAAACGAGCGGGCTTGCCAGACCTGCGTGTGCACGATTTGCGTCACAGTTTTGCATCATTCTTAGTTAACGCGGGGCGTTCTTTGTATGAGGTTCAAGAACTCTTAGGGCATGCAGACATTAGAACGACTTCAAGGTATGCGCATTTAAGCCGTGAGAGATTGATTGCTGCAGTTGAAGTGGTGCCTATGCATCAACCGTCTAACACCAAAGAAGCAAAAATACTTAACAACGCCAGCAGTAAAATTTAAGTGCCTAATTTTGAAATCAAAATTTCAGATTTCTCAAGCGCTGAACCCACCACCTGGTCCATGTTGAAATATTTATATTGAGCTAACCTACCTACAAAGCTCGTGCCTTCTTCACTTTCTGCAAGTGCTTGATATTTTTTGTATGTGGTAGCGTTATCTAAAGTGGGAATTGGATAGTATGGGTCGCCATGATTGGTGGGATATTCAGTTACCAAAGTGGTTCCATCACATGTTTGCCCAGTCAATTTCTTCATTTCAGTAATTCTTGTATATCCAAATTCATTTGGATAGTTGACAGTAGCCACTGGTTGAAAACTTGAATCATTTAAATGTTCAAATTCAAACTGCAAAGACCTGTAAGGAAGCTTACCAAACCTGTAGTTAAAAAATTTATCAATCGGACCTGTGTAAACCAGATGTTGAAAACTCATATTTTCTTTTTCTTCAAAATAATCAAGTCCTAGCCTTACTTCAATTGATTCATGAGTGAGTATTGTTTCAAACATCTTTGTATAGCCATTAAGTGGCATAAACTGATACTGATCGTCAAAGTACCGGTCATCATCGCTTATACGCGTAGGGATGCGTGCTGCAACACCAGCTGATAATTCTCCCAGGCTAAGGCCCCATTGTTTGAGTGTGTAGCCTCGAAAAAATAAGTCGCATAATTCCGTGCCAACTGAGTTCAATACAACTTCTTCAGAAGTTTTTGGGTGATCAAAATTTATTCTTACAGAATCCAAATGCGATTGAGCTTCTTTTTCAGTAAAAGTTCTACCGTAAAGTAAGCCCAGCGTTGTTCGATTGATGGGGATTGGATATAGCTTTCCAGAAATTGAAGACAGCACCCTGTGCTCATACTTTCGCCATTCAGTAAATTTAGATAAATACTCAAAAATCTTTTTGCTGTTGGTATGGAATATATGAGGGCCGTATCTGTGCACAAGAACACCATTTGAGTCTAATTCGTCAAATGCATTTCCGCCAATATGCTTTCTTTTGTCTATTACCAAAACTTTGTGGCCAGCCTCGGCCAATTGCCTAGCCATCACAGCACCTGAGAAGCCTGCGCCAACAACAAGTATGTTCATATTTAGATGGTCGGTTTGACGGCAGTGTTTTCGCTGACTGTTATCTGTCTTCCCGAAACGTCATTGAAATTTATCTTCAGCCTTGCCAAGGTGGATAGCAAGAAATAGCTATGAAGCCTTTCTAGGCAAAATCCAATGACACGTCTTTGGTAAGCATCTCTTTTGATATAGCCATTTTTTTTAAATGCAATAGCGCAATTTTCCAGTCTTTGAAGATGCTCAATAAAAAACTGGACAGGAAATACCCCATTCGAAGGTGCAGGCAACATTCTGTCAACCAGCGCAGCTTCTGTGAGTTCCACTTGAGTTAGTAAATTTGCATCAAATGCGTCAGACAAAAACCTAAACCAATCACGAAGTATGTGATATTTGGCGTAATGAAAGCTGACATTGGGACTATTTTTAAATTCAGGAGATACCAGCCATCCATCTTTTCTAGCGCACAAAAGGTCCATTATTGAAGTGTCTGATGCCTGTTTTGTATTGATCACATTTGAATAAGGCATATTTTCGGATGGAATCCCAATTGAATTCATTGTCACGAATCGCCTGTACTGACTAATGGTTACTGATTCAATGCCGGATAACTGTTGTAGCTTACGCCTGAGTAAAAACAGAAAGTAGTACTCGCCAATGAGTTCATCTGGCAGAGTTTCTTTCAATTCAAGATCTTGATCGAGTTTAAAATCGCTTTCATCAATGGGGTTGAGAGTTGCAAACTGATGACCTGGCCAAATTTTGAATTCTGGCCTTTTATGCCCAATGATTAATTGAAGTCGTTTAACTGGCTGTACTTGCATCAGAGTAAATCTTGGTGTGGGTTTGCTGTTCAAGAAACAACACTTAGTAAGTCGATAAAAAGGCTACTTTGGGAATTATTCTAGGATTTCATGATGATGTGCCTTGAAGTTGTTAGCATTACAGAAAACAAGGCCTGCATATGAAAAATCTTAGTTTAACCCTTCGTGCCAAATCGCCATATAAATACGTTTTTGTTGCAATTGCACTCGTTTCCTTCAGTCTTAGCAAGGCAGCAGAAATCCAAGTCTCCCCAAACGGATACAGTGGCTTGGGCGTTGTGCCTTCAGCCTCCACTTTAGGTGTAGGCACTTCCCTCATTACATTTGACCCTACTTTGCCCGGCGCAAAGAATACTCTTGGCTACAACACCCAAATTGGCTTTGGCCTATATGAGGGCTTGGAGTTGGTGGGGCGCTTGGCCACCAACGACCAAAAGTGCAATATGTACAAAGCGGGCGCTTGTCCTAGGGACATGATTCGTGACTTTTCTGCTTCTTTGAAGTGGTCTTTACCCCTTAATTGGCTGAAAGAACATGACGCAAGTGTGGCTTTGGGAATGAACGACGTGGGAGGCGCGGCTTCTTACTTCAAGTCTTACTATGTGGTGGGCACTAAGCGCCTAGGAGATTTTGATCTTATGTTGGGTCAGGCCAAGGCCATGGGAGATCGGGCATTGCTCTCTGGAGGGTTCGGTAGTGTGGGCTACCGCCCAAGCAGTTGGTCTACCTTGAGCCTGCAGCGAGTGGGCCAAAACAGCTGGGTCAGTGCTTCGGCTCAATCGCCAATTCCTTTTTCGCAAGCCAGCGCCTATGTAACGGTAAACAAGCGATTGACGGATGCGCCTTTGACAGAAAAGAACTGGGTGGGCGTGGGTGTTTCTATGCCTCTGGACGCCTCAGCCAGTTCACAAAAGATGTCTCAATCTGAAGAAAAGGCCCCGCCTTTTGCAAAATCTCCTGGAAATCGTTTGGTTCAGGATCTCAAGCCCAAAGAATTAAGTTCTGCTTTGGCTGCTCAAGGATTCTTCAACCCCAAAATAGGCCGTCAAAAAGATTGCCTCATAGTCCAAGTTGAGAACACTGCTTATGCTTGGAACGTGATGGACGCAGCTGGTGTGGCGCTTGGTGTTGTGGCCTCAACATACGGCGGTACTGGCAAATTAGAGAACTTTGAGATCAACATCACCTCTAGAGGAATTGGCCAGGTTCAGTTAAGCGGTGAGGCTTCTTGCGTTAAGCGTTGGCTGCAAACGGGTGAGGTCTGTGCTTCTCTTGGTGTACGCTCCCTGCTACAAAGAAACATAGCTGCATTGCCTGCTGTTGAAAACAACTACGCCTCAGATATGGCAGTAGTGGCTTGGTCTGAGGGCAGCGCCTGGTCTTTCAGACCCGAGATCGTGATCAGCCCAACACTTGTCAGCACCATCGGCACGGAGTACGGCTCTTTTGACATGGACATTGGGGCTAACATCAATACTATCTTGCCGCTTTGGACTGGCGCAGTCATTGAGACCAACCGAGTCAAGCCCCTAGGTATTGGAACCCATGGCTTTGAAAAGGGTGGTGTTTTTTATGGCTCAAGACTGCAGCCCCTCACCAACAGAACCCTATTGCATCAAATTGTGAGTGTGCCCACACTTAATACACAGGCTAGGATTAGCTATGGTACGGCTTATACGGTGTGGCAGGGTAGCCAGTTTGAGACCAGCACCCAAAGCGACAACGGGCGCCACAGACTCGGCCTCTTAAAGGGCGACTTCAAGAACGACGCGCTTGCCTACAACAACGAGAAGAAGTACGAACTGGCAACCTACCGGTATTCACACGACGACCGCATGTCAACGGTCACAGAACTCACCCAGGGCAAGTTCTGGGGGGGCGACAGGGGATGGATTGTGGGTCAACGCTTTTGGCATGGCGATACGGCACTTAACTTGTACATCCGCCGCTCACGCATGACGGAACTATCTCCATTGGTGTCCTTTGCTGGCATTCAGTTCAGCATACCCCTTACACCTCGTCAGAATAGAGGGGTAGAGCATGCGGCAATTAGGGGTATCAACCAGTGGACTTACACCCTTGAGACCAAGGTGTTTGATAAAGACAACCGCATCACGGGTGGCTTTGGTGAGATACCCAAGGTGGGGGATAGTTTGATGCAGTACTTCAACCGGGACCGCACTAGCACGCGCTACCTTGAGACAGGACTGATCAGGGCCAAGTCTGTATTCAACGAACTCCCTTCTGGTAGCTCCGAGAACTGAAAACTGGCTCTTTTGACCTTTAAAGTGCGATAATTCTGCCCTTGTGGCCAGTAAGTCTGGCAGGCACTGAATTATGATTACTAGTATGAAAATGATTGACTTCAAGCACGGCGCGGCTCGGGTTTATTCGCGCGCGATGCAAGTTGTCCGAAGCGTTGATTATTTTCCAATCATTGCAGCTCCACTTCTCAGCATCATTTTGGTCTCTGGCTCTGCCGCGCAAGGTATTTCTGCCGCAGACTTAAGCGCCTTAAAAGGTGCCGCCGCGTTGCAAAACGCTGCAGGCGGTGCGGGCGTTCTTGGCGCTGGTGCTGGCTTGCCTGGCCTTCTTGCCATCACGGTGCCCATGAGCAACGCGCAAGAAGATGCCGATCAAACCTTACAAGAAGACAAGAAGGCCAAGAAGCCTGCTTCTTTATTGCCTAATGAGTTTCAAAAGTATGTACTGCAAACCACGGGTCAAAACTTGCCCTTGTATGGCGCAGACTTCTTTGAAAACCTGAATAACAACAACGGCCAGTTCTCTCGCTCTCCAGTGGCTGATGACTATGTTTTAGGCGCAGGTGACCAGCTCTACATTCGCGTTTGGGGTAGCACCAGCGCAGAAGCGACAGTGACCATCGACCGCCAAGGCTCAATTGCTATGCCCAAGTTAGGCACCCTAAGGTTGGCGGGGGTCAAGGCGGGTCAGATAGATGCTGTTGTTAAGGCGTTCTTCTCCAAGTTCTACAAAGACATAGAAGTCAATGTTTCCGTTGGCAAGCTTAGAAAGATCACGGTGTTTGTGGTGGGGCAGGCCAGAAATCCAGGCAGTTATTCGTTTACGGGCCAGTCAACTCTAACCTCGGCTCTTTTTGCAAGTGGTGGCCCAAATTCTGGCGGGTCACTTAGGAACCTTCAACTCAAGCGCCAGGGTCAGACAGTGGCTGAGTTTGATCTTTACAACTTCTTGAGCAAGGGAGACAAGTCGCAAGACGTGCGGCTTCAAGACGGCGACGTGATCTTCTATCCGAAGGCGGCTGGTTACATGGCATTGATGGGCAAGGTCAACACGCAGGCCGTGTTTGAGGTCAAGAGTACTCGCGACACGGTTAGTGATTTTGTGAGTCTTTCGGGCGGATTGCCCATCACGGCAGATCCTCGCCGCGCCACGCTTGAGAGAATTCAGCCAGGGGTTGACCAGCCAAGGACGGTGCTCAACATTTCTTTGTCAGACGCAAAAACCCAAGCAGTAACTGGCCTTCTGGGTTTGCAGACCCCAGTTCAAAACGGCGACGTGCTCACTGTTTCTGCCATCGTGCCAGAGCTTGCCAATGCCGTTACGCTTCGCGGTGCGGTAGCCCAACCAGCTCGCCTGGCTTGGAAGCAAGGAATGCGCGTTTCGGATGTGATTGGCCAAAAGTCTTTGCTCATCAGCCCCGACTCTGTGCGCAAGCAAAACGAGGTGCTCTTTGACAAGTTCGAGCAAGAGCGCACCGCCAGAGGCCGCGCTCGCGTGCCTGCTGACTTGGCAGCAGAGAGAGTACTTCTTGGCACCAACGGCGCAGAGTCTGAAAAAAATCAGGCACTTATGGGCTCAAATTCGAACTCATACCTGACCTCAAACTTGCCTTCTTTGCGCGGACCAGATAGCACTCAGCCTGCCAAGGCTGCGGACCCTAGCAAGCCATCGGAATTGACGGACAGAGACGTTGCGGTTGCCCAGCTCGGCAAGCCCGTGATCAGTGATGAAAGTCTGGCAGACAAAATTGGCCAGCTTAGCGAGCAAATTAACCTGGACTACGCTGTGGTGGAACGTTTCTCGCGCGAAACACTTCAAGTTACTTTACTGCCCTTCAACTTAGGGCAAGTTCTGGGCAACCCTAAAGGGCAAGACGATTTGCTGTTGGAGGCGGGAGATGTGATCACCGTGTTCTCGCACAAGGATATTCAAATCCCTATATCCAGAATAAGAGCCTTTGTGCGAATCGAGGGGGAGGTTAACAAGCCCGGTGTATACCAAGTCTCTCCTGGCGACACACTCAAGACCCTTATTCAAAAGGCTGGGGGCACAACAGCCGAGGCCTACCTCTTCGCTACTGGCCTTTTCAGGGAAGAGGTTAAAAAGAGCCAGCAGCGCAACATGGACAAGCTGCTTCGCAAGATGGAGTCCGAGTCTTCTGGCGCAGTGGCTCAGATTACGCAAAGCGGGGGGGCAAGTGCAGATCCTGCGGCTCTTCAGGCCAAGGTGCAGTCAGTGCAGCAGGCGCAAAGGCAGTCGCTTGAACGCTTTAGGATGCTCAAGCCCGAGGGACGTATCTCCTTAGGCATTCAGCCATCCGTTGCCGTCACACCTGACAACTTCCCATCCCTCCGCCTTGAAAATGGCGACCGGATCAACATCCCCCCAAGGCCAGACTTTATTCAGATCTTTGGCTCTGTGAACACCGAATCTGCTTTGGTTTACAGGGCTGGTCTGTCTGTCAAAGACTACATTGCCATGGCAGGCATCAGTGGCTCGGCTGACTTAAACGGTGCGATTTTGGTCAGAGCTGACGGAAGCGCCATGACCAACCAGAGCTTGTGGGGCAACGATGTGCTCAGCAGCCAAGTTCTGCCTGGTGACACCATCGTGATGCCAGAGAAGTTTGACCGCGAGTCGGGTTGGAGCCAGACCGTTAGGAACGCCAAGGACTTCACCCAAGTTCTTTACCAGCTGGGCTTAGGTGCAGCGGCAATAAAGACCTTGCGCCAGTGAGTGTGAAAACAGAATAAATTTATGACTGATCACATTCAAGAAAATACCGAGTCAGACATCAACCTTCTCGACCTGCTGATTGCACTGGGGCAAGAAAAGTGGACCTTGGTAGTCGTTACTGTGTTGGCGGCTTTAACGGGTATTGCTGTGAGCTTGATCACGCCTGCCACGTATGTTTCTAGAACCAGCATCATGCCTTCGCAGCAGTCGGGTGGCGGGGGTAGTGGTTTGGCAAGCTTAGGAACTTTGGCTGGTATGGCCGGCTTGGGCGCGCTTTCAAACATGGCCGCAGGAATCAAGAACTCAGACGAAATGTACATTGCCCTCATGCGCAGTCAGTCGGTTCAGTCTGCACTGATTGAGCAATTCAAACTTAAAGAGCGTTATGGTGCTAGAAATACTGAAGAGGCAAGGCAGGCACTCAATTTGAATGTAGCCATCTTGGCTGATAAAAAGTCTGGAATGTTATTTGTTGATGCCCAAGACAAAGACCCTGAGTTTGCTGCCCAGCTTGCAAACGCACAGGTTAAAGAGCTGAATGTCATCTTAAGCCGACTTGCAGTGACAGAAGCTCAGCAAAGACGGGCTTACTACGAGCAGCAAATTATCAAGACTCAAGCCAAAATTCCTCAGCTTGAGTTGGAATATAAAGAGGCCCAAAAGAGCTCTGGGTTGGAAGTGGCCTCCTTGTTATCTGAGGCTGGCACATTGCCTGGCCAAATTGCAGCCAAAGAATTGCAGCTCCAAGTGCTGAGCAGGTTTGCCACTGCCCAAAACCCTGAGCTTAAGCGATTAGCGGTAGAAATATCTGCACTCCGTGGCCAAATGGCAAGATATGAGTTGAGCAAAACAGAGTCCAATACCAGCGATCCAAGCAAGCCAGGACAATCAACGGAAAGCACCAAAACCAACTTTGTTCAAAAAGCCACGAAAGCCTACAACACACTCAAAATTCAAGAAGCCTTGCTAGATGGTTACGTGAAACAGTTAGAGCTTGCCAAGGTAGACGAAGCCAAAGAAGGCCCCGCGGTTCAAGTGGTTGACGAAGCCAGGGCCCCAGAAATGAGGGCTAAACCAGAGCGCAAAAAGTTAGTTTTTGCTTACACAGTGACTGGTTTGATCATTGCTTTTGTATTGGCAGTCTTGCGCGCCTTGTTGCGTCACATTCGATCAACGCCAGAAAGCTTGCAGCGTTGGAGCCAACTCAAGCGTGCCTGGGGATTTGCCTGAGGTATTGAAAAACCGAATGTTGCTGATTTCATATGCCTAGCTTTGTTCTTTCTGAAGCCTTGAAACTTGTAGATATGGTGCCAGTGTTGCTTGGCTTTGGCGTGACTGTTATTTCAACATGGCTTTTGTGTCGGTTAAGCAAGGTGCTGAGTATTGGCCACGACAGCGCAGAGGGGGTGCAAAAGTTCCATGTCAACCCCACCTCTAGACTGGGCGGCGTTGCTATTTTTTTTGGGCTCGCAGTTTCAGGACTGGCTGCGCCTAGTATTGCAGACTTTCATCATCACTCTTTCTGGTTTTTGCTTGCCGCCATGCCAGTTTGGTTGGCAGGATTGACTGAAGATTTAACCCGCAGGGTGGGCCCAACATTGCGCCTTGTTATGGCAACCCTGTCTGCTGCTTGGTTGTTCGGTGTATTGGGTGTCAGTGTGAATAGAACCGATGTTTGGCCTATTGACATGTTACTCAGCATCCCTGGATTTCCCCTGTGCGTCACACTTTTGGTCGTGGCGGGTTTTACACACTCAGTGAATATTGTGGATGGCTTTCACGGGCTGGCTTGTGGCTTGGTCGTTATTGCTTTAGGTGGCTTGGCTTTCATGGCTTGGAAGGTAGGCGATACTTTGCTGCTACAAATGTGCCTGACCAGCTTGGCTGTTGTTCTTGGATTTTTTATTTTCAACTGGCCCAAGGGTGCTATATTCATGGGAGATGCTGGCGCGTACCTAATCGGTTTTTGGGTGGTGGAGTTGGGTATTTTGTTGGCCATGCGAAACTCGCAAATTTCTCCGATGGCACCAGTTGTTGCGGGCTTGCTACCGCTAATAGAGACTTTGTTTTCGATGTACAGGCGCAATATAGTCAGAAATCATCCAGTGAATCAGCCAGACGCACTGCACCTGCACACCTTGGTTTACAGACGCATTTTATTTAATCCTTCATTGAAATATTCAGCCAATGAATTGAATACAGTCAACGCCAAAGTGGCCCTGTTCTTTTGGTTGCCAGCTGCCATCTTTGCCGTTCTCGCTTGCATCTTTACTGAAAGCACTGAGGCTCAACTGCTATTAATGCTGATGTACTTGATCATGTACAACTGGCTGTACATGAGGCTTGTACGTTTCAATGCACCTGCCTTCATGAGATTCAGATAAATATCTTTCTGATATTCATTTCCAACCGATTCTATTGATTGAAAAATGCATTACATTTGATCTAATTCGATCATTTGATGCCCTGTAATTAAATCGGCATTGCGGTAGCGATCCTGTAATTGTTTCAATTCAATTCATTGCAATACTCAATCTAATGACCAGTCGCCGGGCCAAATTACAAGAAGATACCAACTTCAGGTTGATGCAACTACTGCAAGACAACCCTCACATGTCTCAGCGGGAAATGGCTAAGGCCTTGGGTATTAGCTTTGGCGGCATTAACTATTGCTTGAACGCCCTGATTGAAAAAGGTTTGGTCAAAATTCACAACTTCAGCCAAAACCAAAATAAGTTTGGCTACGCCTATCTATTAACCCCAACCGGAATTTCTGAAAAGGCGTTATTAACTGGCCGTTTCTTGAAACGTAAGTTGCAAGAATACGAGGCGCTCAAGGCAGAAATTAAGGCTTTGAAGTTAGAAATAGAAACTGACCAAGACCATAAGCCGAGCAATACATGAGCCCCCTACCAGAATTGTCTAATGTCAAACTTGCAATCATCGGCTTAGGCTACGTTGGCCTACCTTTAGCAGTTGAATTTGGCAAAATCCGTTCGGTGCTTGGCTTTGACATCAACCTCAAACGTATAGCTCAACTAAAAGAAGGCCGCGATCTTACTCAGGAGACTGAGCCTGAAGAATTGGAAGCGGCTACTCGTCTGAGTTTCACTACCAACTCAGATTATCTTAAGTCTTGCAACTGCTTTATTGTTACGGTGCCCACACCCATTGACAGGTATAAACGCCCAGACCTCGGGCCTCTGATCAAAGCTAGTGAAACCGTAGGCAAGGTGCTTAAAACAGGTGATATCGTCATTTACGAATCTACAGTCTACCCAGGGTGCACCGAAGAAGATTGTGTGCCCGTACTAGAAAAATTCAGTGGCTTGAAGTTTAACGAAGACTTCTTTTGCGGCTACAGTCCAGAGCGTATCAATCCAGGCGATAAAACTCACCGCCTGCCCAATATCCAAAAAGTAACCTCCGGCTCAACACCCAAAGTGGCAGAACTGGTCGATCAAATCTATTGCCAAATCATTACAGCTGGCACTCATAAAGCCAGTAGCATCAAAGTGGCAGAAGCGGCCAAAGTCATTGAAAACACCCAGCGTGACGTCAATATCGCCCTGATCAATGAGCTGGCATTGATTTTCAACAAAATGGGTATAGACACCGAATCAGTGCTTCAAGCTGCAGGAAGTAAGTGGAATTTTTTGCCCTTTAGGCCGGGCTTAGTTGGTGGCCATTGCATTGGTGTGGACCCATATTACCTGACGCACAAGGCTCAGGAAGTGGGTTACCACCCAGAGGTGATTTTGGCGGGCCGCCGTATCAACGACAGCATGGCCGCACACGTGGCCGACGAAACCGTCAAGCTCATGCTGCGCAAAGGCCTGCCGGTGCTGGACAGCAAAGTGCTGGTGTTAGGCCTCACCTTCAAAGAAAATTGCCCCGACGTGCGCAACACTAAAGTAGTGGACATCGTCAAAGCCCTGCAAGCCTACAACACCCAGGTTGACGTTTATGACCCTTGGATAAATGTGCAAGAGGCTGAACACGAATACGGGCTGCAGTGCCTCAAAGAAACGCCTACCCAAGGACGATACGCCGCAATCATTTTGGCGGTTGGCCATCAGCAATTTGTTGAACTAGGAGAGGACGGTATCAAAGTCTGGGGTCAACCCGGTGCTGTTCTATACGACGTCAAAAGCATCCTGCCCAAGGGCGCGGCAGATGGACGGCTTTGACCAGTTACGTAAACAGTTTCGAGCTAAGGTTTAAATGAACCGATATGAACTAATCCAAACCCAACTGCGCCAGAGCTCCAAAACATGGTTAGTAACTGGCGTGGCGGGCTTTATTGGCAGCAATCTACTCGAAACGCTCCTCAAGTTGGATCAACGTGTGGTTGGCCTAGACAACTTTACCACCGGTCATAAGCGGAACCTTGACGAAGTTAAAACGTTGGTCACGTCCGAGCAATGGTCCAATTTTCAGTTCATGCAAGGAGACATACGGTGCTTAGCCGATTGCCAAGCTGCATGCAATGGGGTAGACCACGTCTTACACCAGGCTGCTTTGGGTAGCGTGCCACGCAGCCTTGCCGATCCGATTGCCACCAACGGCACCAACATCACCGGCTTTTTGAATATGATGGTGGCCGCCCGCGATGCCCAAGTGGAAAGCTTTACTTATGCCGCCAGCAGCAGCACCTACGGAGACCACCCCGCATTGCCCAAGGTGGAAGCTAATATTGGCAATCCCCTTAGCCCATACGCAGTGACAAAATATGTGAACGAGCTGTATGCCAGCGTGTTTGCCCGCAGCTATGGTTTTAAAACAATTGGCCTGAGATACTTCAACGTTTTTGGACCCCGCCAAGACCCCAACGGCGACTATGCCGCAGTGATACCCAAATGGACTGCGGCCCTGCTGAAGGGCGAGCCAGTCTTCATCAATGGTGACGGCGAGACCAGCCGAGACTTTTGCTTTGTGGCGAACGCCGTGCAAGCCAATCTGCTGGCTGCTTTGAGTGAAGACGAAGCCAAAGATCAGGTTTATAACGTGGCCGTAGGCGACCGTACCACGCTCAACGACCTTTTTGCCGCCTTACTCTATTCCCTTCAAATCCTTGGTGTAGCCGCTGCCACCCAGCCTCACTACCGGGATTTTAGGGCAGGCGACGTGCGCCACAGCCAAGCCGATATTAGCAAGGCGGAACGGCTGCTTGGCTTCGCAGCTACGCACCGGTTTAATGAAGGTATTGCACAAGCAGTGCCATGGTATTCGGCGCAAAATGATATATAAAGTGGCTTCTGTCGGTTCCCTAGCAGATTTGCTGATTCGGCTCTGGCATCTCCTAAGTAGTCGACGCCAGCGACAATTCTTGCTTTTGATTGGATTGATGTTGGTCAGCGCCGTAGCTGAAGTTGTTAGCCTAGGGGCCGTATTACCTTTTCTTGGTGTACTCATCGATCCGGAGCGTTTATTCAGTCAATCCCTCGTCGCGAATATAGCGCTAAGCTTGGATATCACCTCAGCTCATCAACTGGTGTTACCCCTAACCGTAGCGTTTGCCACCGCATCCCTGATAGCTGGAGCAATCCGCATTTTTTTATTGTGGGTCAGCACCCGGCTCGCGTTTGCCATTGGAGCAGACCTTAGCATCGAGGTTTATCGTCGCACCCTTTATCAGCCCTACCGGGTGCACGTAGCTCGCAACAGCAGTGAGGTGATCAGCGGTATAACCAGCAAGGTCCACGGCGTGGTATTCGGGGTGTTGCTGCCAATGCAGTCGTTGTTCAGCTCAACCTTGCTGCTGGTGGCCATCATGCTCGCCTTGATCGCCATTGATCCGATGGTGGCCTCGGTTGCGGCTTTATGTTTTGGTGCAAGTTACGGTTCGATCACATGGATGTCCCGCCGACGGCTGCATAGCAATAGCAAGCGTATTGCACACGAGCAAACTCAAGTTATAAAAGCCTTGCAAGAAGGCTTGGGCGGTATTCGTGACGTGCTGATGGATGGCACACAGTCCGTTTATTGCGACATTTACCGCCATGCCGACCACTCCTTGCGGCGAGCGCAGGGCAACAATTCCTTCATTGGCCAAAGCCCACGCTACATAATGGAAGCCTTGGGATTGGTGCTCATCGCCGCCTTGGCATATGCACTTAGCAATCAGGCTGGGGGAATCGCTAAAGTGTTACCTGTTCTCGGCGCGCTTGCAGTCGGCGCGCAACGCCTGCTGCCGGCCCTGCAGCAGATCTATTACGCATGGGCTAGTATTGCCGGCAACCATGCATCACTGGCTGATACCATCGCACTGCTCGTTCAGCCCCTGCCCGAGGAGCAGTTGCAAGCCGCTCCCGCACCGTTGCTCTTTCGGGACGCAATCAGTTTCGACGCTGTGCGCTTCCGTTACACCAGCGAAAGCCCCTGGGTGCTGGATGGCATTTATCTGACCATACCAAAAGGTGCAAGGGTGGGCTTCGTCGGCAGCACCGGCAGTGGCAAGAGCACAACGCTTGACCTGTTGATGGGGTTGCTGATGCCCACAGAGGGTAAATTTTTGGTGGATGGTCAGCCCCTGAGCGGCAATCGTCTCAGAGCTTGGCAGAAAAATATAGCCCACGTGCCGCAGAGCATTTACTTGGCAGACACCACGCTGGCCGAGAACATCGCCTTCGGTGTTCCGCAGGAGGCAATTGATTTGGTTATGGTGCAGCAGGCGGCACGTCAAGCCCAAATTGCCGACTTTATTGAAAACAGCCTAAAAGGATACCAAGCCTGTGTCGGAGAGCGCGGCATTCGCCTCTCCGGTGGTCAGCGCCAACGCATTGGGATCGCGCGCGCGCTTTACAAACAAGCCAGCGTACTGGTGTTTGACGAAGCTACAAGCGCCCTTGACAACGCCACCGAACAGTCGGTGATGGACGCCATTGAACTTCTTAGTAGCGACCTCACTATCTTTCTCATTGCTCACCGGCTAAGCACCGTGCGGCGCTGCGACATTATTGTGGAACTGGAACACGGAAGGGTCGTGGCACAAGGCACTTATGAACAGTTAATTGCTTGTAGCCCCAGCTTCCGCAGGATGGCTACAGAAGTGGATAAATAATTCACTGCAATATGTGGATAACTCCATCAGTTTAATTAAATACATGCAACATTACCGATTTGTCACATGTTAATAATAAAATACAATCTCTGGCTTTATTCTTTAATCTTGTTGGAGTTATTAATATTGATCATAGTTATGTATACAGTTTCTATAAATCTGAATTTATTGATGGAATATTTGACAAAGTTTGCTTTGCTCATGTTAATAATTTTAAAATTGCTGAGAGCAATAAGTATTCTGACATCATTACGTAGCAAAATTTTTATTAATTAAATCATTTATGACTAAAGAGTTTTGAAGATTAGGGCGTGGCAATCGAAAAAGTATATTTTTATCCTTACGATTCAATATAGATTTTAGGCAAATACAAAAGACAATTTTTTTCAAATTCTGTATCCTAGAACTTTCTACAGGCGCAGAAGGAATTAAATTTAGACTTCAGCAATTTTATTTTGATTCGCGACAAATCCAACGACATTTAGGCTAGTATTTCAGATGACATCAGACTTAATCTTATTTCTCCTCAGAAGTATTCACCTGAGATGTTTAATATTCTCTGACTTTCAATTAAACTCCGCTCCTAAAGGCATTGCCTTATAATAGTGGCAATTAACAATCCCATGCAATGAAGCTTTTAGTTTTAGCTGGTGGTTTTGGTACCCGGCTACAGTCTGTAGTGTCCGAAGTACCCAAGGCCTTGGCCCCAGTTGGTCACTTGCCATTTCTCTACTTACAGATTGAAAATTGGATAAGCCAAGGCTTAAGATCTTTTATTTTTTTGCTACATCATAAGGCAGATTTAATCATCGATTTTTTAGAATACGAAAAAACTAACTTGCTTAAAGACTGTGAAGTAGGATGGATAATTGAACCCAAGCCGATGGACACAGGCGGTGCCGTGGCTTATGCAATTAGGCATCTCATGTTGGATGGCGATTTCCTACTCACCAATGCAGATACTTGGTTGGGCACTGGCATACAAGCAGTGGCAAATTGCACTGCCCCATCAATAGCCGTAGTCAAATTAAGTGATACTAGCCGTTACGGGCAAATTAGATTTGATAATCAGTTTAAAGTTATCTCTTTTACTGAAAAGAACAAAACACATGAAAACGGCTGGATTAACGCTGGCTTGTGCCATTTAAATGCCGATTTGTTTCGCCACTGGTACGGCAAATCTTTTTCGCTAGAAAGGACTTTATTCACGCAGTTGGTGGGCAAGGGGCTACTAACCGCCGTTGCTTTGAAAACCGATTTCCTAGACATTGGTATTCCTTCCGATTACTCACGTTTTTGCGTCTGGATTCAGAATAAACGTAAAGGAAGAATATGATTTTAAACAATTTTTTAATTGATGAGAGCTCAACACTGCGTGAAGCACTAGCGCTCATCAACATTAACAATCACGGCATCATTCTCACCACTGGTCTAAATGGTGAGGTGAATGGTTTGGCTACAGATGGCGATATTCGACGCATGTTGCTAGAAGGTGGCACATTAGACCATGCTATCTCATTGTGTGTAAATTCTGAATTTCTTTGGGAAACTCCGTTTACGCCACGCGAGGTATTACTTAAGAAGCTTGATTCACGAACACGTGTTATTCCTTTGCTGGATGCAGATAGACGTTTGGTGGCTATTGTAAGTCGTGATCACTTACCGATACAGGCTGAAGAAGCAGTTTATGCTCGTGCTCGTGCTCCTGTGCGTATAAGCTTTGGCGGTGGCGGTTCTGATGTAACTCAATACTTTGACGGCCTATGCGGTGCAGTCATCAACGCCACTATTTCGCTTTACAGTCATGCCACCTTACGCTTGCGTGACGATCTGAAAATTATTATTCACTCGATGGATCTTAACGAAACGCTTTGTGCTGATAACCTCAAATCAGCGTTAGAGCAAGATGGTCAGTTTGGTTTGATTCAGTCCCTACTCAAGGCTATAAAGCCAGATTTTGGCTTTGAACTGTTTTTGAATTCAGACTTTCCAATGAAGTCAGGGCTCGGCGGTTCTGCAGTGGTATCGGCAGTTATTCTCGGCTGCTTTAACCAATTCCGTCGTGACCAATGGGATCAGCATGAATTGGCTGAGCTCGCCTTTCAAGCCGAACGGCTACATTTTGGTATTTCCGGTGGGTGGCAAGACCAATATGCTACTGTTTTTGGCGGATTCAATTTTATGGAATTCCGCATGGATCAAAACGTTGTTCATCCTCTGCGCATTAATCCAAACACGCTATTAGAGCTAGAGGAAAGCTTGATTCTTTGTGACACTGGCATTACTCACGAGTCGGGTGATATCCATGAAGATCAACGTCAGCAAATGAATCAACAAGGCATTCGCCAGCAAGTAGAAAGAAATGTTGATCTGACTTACCTTATACGCAACTATTTGCTGCGTGGCAGATTGCATGAATTCGGTCTAGCCTTGCATCAGGCTTGGCAAATTAAACGGCAACTTAGTAGAAAAATATCTAACGAAAAATTGGATAAGATTTATAACGACGCACTTATGAATGGTGCCGTGGGCGGAAAGCTGCTGGGCGCTGGGGGCGGCGGATTTTTTCTATTCTACGCACCACCCTTTTGCAAACATCAGCTTATAAGCCATCTAACCATCCAAGGGCTAAAAGTAAGCCCATTTCGCTTTGAGCAAGAAGGCTTGCAAGCTTGGACAGCACGTGAACGAAAAAACTTAATAGAGACTTTTTGACATGAATATAACCATAGCCAATAAGATTATTGGTCGAGGACGAGCTTATGTTATTGCTGAAATAGGGAATAACCACAACGGCAGTGTTACCCGTGCGATCAAGATGATTGATCTTGCTCACAGTGCGGGAGCTGACTGCGTTAAGTTTCAGATGCGTAATTTGGATGAGGTTTATCGCCAGCGCACTTTGCGCAAAGACGGCGAGGACCTTGGTACTGAATATGTTCTTGATTTATTGCGTCGCTTTGAATTAAGCGTTGAAGAGCACCAGCAGTTGTCGGAGTATTGCAGAAAAAAGAACATTGTTTATTTATGTACGCCATGGGATGCGCGAAGTGTTGACGTACTAGAAAGCTTCGATGTGCCCGCTTATAAAGTGGCCTCAGCTGATCTTACCAACTTACCACTGATTGACAAACTAACTAAGACTTTAAAACCACTGATTCTGTCCACCGGCATGAGCACCAAAGAAGAAGTCCATATCACTGTGGACTTTCTGAATCAGCGGAATGCAGAGTTTGTACTGCTACATTGCAACAGTACCTACCCTGCGCCGTTACATGACATTAATCTTAAGTGGATGCAACAGCTTCGTCAAATTCACTCGCTGGTGGGTTACTCGGGTCACGAACGTGATATCAATGTAACACTCGCTGCGGTGGCGTTGAGTGCTTGCGTAGTAGAACGCCATTTTACTTTAGACCGCACCATGGAAGGCCCTGATCATGCCGCCAGCCTTACTCAGACTGAATTCAAACGCATGGTTGAGGGTATTCGTGAAATTGAAGAAGCGTTGGGTGAGGGGAAGGAGCGCCAATTGTCACAAGGTGAAATGATCAACCGTGAAATTCTCGGCAAAAGCTTGGTTGCATGCAAATCACTTTCAAAAGGAACCGTGCTCACCGCACAGCACATCAAAGTACGAAGTCCAGGCCAAGGATTGTCACCTCAACGATATGAAGAACTGCTCGGTCGCATCCTGCAGCGCAACATGGTGGAGGAAGATTTTTTCTACCCATCAGACCTAAAGAAAGATGCGCGTATCGAGCCGCGTCCGTATAACTTTTCTCGACCCTGGGGCGTACCTGTTCGTTATCACGATTTTGGAGAATACGCTGCGCGTATCAAGCCCGATTTATGGGAGTTTCACCTCTCGTATTCAGATATGGAGCTAAATCCAGGTAACTTCTTGGTTGGCCCATACACTGCCAACTTTATAGTACATGCGCCAGAGCTGTTTGCTGAAAGCCGCTTGATGGACCTTGCCACACCAGATGATGCTTACCGAAATGAATCAATCAGTAAAACCCAGAGCGTGATCAACATTACCCGAAGTTTAAAAAAATTCTTTCCTAATGCTAAACGTCCACTAATTGTTGCCAATGTTGGTGGCTTTACCATGGATGGCCCACTGCCTACAAGCGAAATTAACGGTTATTACCAGCGATTTGCACAAAGTCTAGCGCAACTAGATTTAGAAGGCGTAGAGATTATTCCGCAAACAATGGCGCCTTTCCCTTGGCATTTTGGCGGTCAGCGCTATCAGAACATTTTCCTCAAGATTGATGAAATTATCAAATGGTGCGACAAGCTCAATCTGCGTATGTGTTTTGACGTATCTCACAGTCGCTTAACGTGCAATCATTTTGGTACGGACTTTTATGAATTTAGCACTAGGATTGCACCATTGACCGCTCACCTGCATTTAGGTGATGCAACTGGGGTTAATGGCGAAGGGTTACAAATTAGTGAGGGCGATATTGATTTTTTACGGCTAGGCAATATCTTGAAAAAAAGCTGTCCCAACTCATCATTTATCCCCGAAATATGGCAAGGACACAAAAATAGCGGCGAAGGCTTTTGGATCGCACTAGAACGATTGGAGGGCAAAATATGACTAGTTCAATGTCCAACGAAATTAAGCAACAGATTGCAGCTTCAATATCCGTAAAGGAGGCTGTTTTGGCCAATGCGCAGATAATAATGCAGTTGGAGTCTTTGGTGAAACTTTGTATAAAGTCGCTGAAAGCTGGTGGAAAGATTATTTTTGCAGGAAATGGAGGTAGTTTTGCCGATGCGCAACATCTTTCGGCTGAATTCACCTCTCGCTTCATTTTTAACCGAGCACCTTTGTCCTCTTTGGCCTTGGGTACTAATAATTCCGCAATCAGTGCAATTGGTAATGACTACGGATATGAACAGGTGTTTTCCCGTGAACTGCAAGCAATTGCAAAGCTAGGAGATATTTTTATTCCTATTACAACAAGTGGTAATAGTTCAAATATTATTACTGCTGTTGAAATGGCAAGTGAGATGGGTATCGTCTCAATAGGATGGACCGGTCAAAATGGGGGGCGTCTTAAACAACTTTGCGAGTGTTTGTGTGTGCCATCAACAGAAACGCCGCGCATCCAAGAGTGTCATATTTTAATTGGACACATCCTGTGCGGAATGGTAGAAGCTGAATATTTTCATCCAAACGGAAGAGAAAAAGTATAACTTACTTAAAAGTAGCCCATTAAAATAAAACATAACAATTAAAATTCAAAAAATGAATTCAAGCCTCTCCCTCTTGCACCTAGCAAATTTCAGAAGCACTAATATCGGCAATGGGGCGCTGGCCAATGGCCTTGAAAGCACCTTGGCAGAAGATCTGGGACGGCCAGTCAATTGGCGCCGCGAAGCTTGGGACGATTACACCTTCCGCAAAATCGATTTTGACCAGGCTTTCGTGGACAAGGTCAATTCCAGCGACGGCCTCATTGTCGGCGGCGCCGTAACTTTCAACGGACGCGACTACAACGACCGAACTGGTACTCGATTCGAATTGCCTTTTGAGTTATGGGACAAGCTAGAAAAGCCGGTGGTCTTCTATGGCTTGAGCTATCGAAACTGGCCGGGACAGATTTACCACCATTCCGACCAGCTCAAGCGAATGGTGGAAAAGGCCTTGGCATCCGAAAACATGCTTTTCTCGGTGCGCAACGATGGCACAAAGGCCTGGTTGAAAGCGATTATCGGCATCGACAGCGAACACATCATGGAAGTGCCCGATTCGGCCGTTTTTGTCGAGGCGGTCAGAGGTTACTATCCAGAAGTTGTCGAAGACGTGCGTAATGTGATCGTCGCCTTTAACGATGAGGATCCGGTGCAACGCTACGACGAAAAGGCGGGGCGTTCGCGGGAGGCGTTGATAGCAGGCTTGGCGGTGGTGCTTGAGCGCTTGGCCGAGAGGTATCCAATCAATATCATCCTGTGCCCGCACTACTTCGATGACTTCCGCATGATGAGCGCCTTTATCGAACGCATTAAGCCGCACCTGGCGCACCAGAACATCGTCGCATCTGGCTTGTGCCGGGCCAAAGACACCGGCTACTTCTACGGGCGCTACATGTGCGCTGACCTAGCGATCAGTATGCGCGTCCATTCTATGTCACCATGCATAGGCCTAGGCGTACCCATGGTGGCCTTGACTACGCAGGACCGCATGAGCGACTTCATTGCACGTCTCGATCTGCAAAGTCAGGCGGTCGACGCCTTCGATCCGCAAATGACGGAAAGGCTTTATGAGCGAGCCGTTTATACCCTAGAGAACGGCGCCGAGGTGCGGTCGCGCTTTGCGCAGGCCCGCGCCGGGTTGCGTGAGCAGACCCGTGTATTTCATCAGCGTCTGAACGCATTGGTGGCTGGTTGAACCGCCGACCGGAAAAGGATATGGCTAAAGGAAAATTCGGAGAGGTGCTTGCCCTGATCCCCGCGCGCGGTGGTTCCAAGTCGGTGCGGCGAAAGAACATCATCCCTTTGATGGGGAAACCTATGATCGCCTGGGCGATCGAGCATGCGCTGGCCGCAGAGTACGTTACCCGAGTGGTGGTTACGACCGATGACGAGGAGATCGCAGCCATTGCGCGCGCGCATGGAGCGGAGGTGCCTTTCATGCGGCCGGCGGAGCTGGCCCAGGATCTGTCGGTGGATGTAGAGTTCCACCGCCATGCGATCGAATGGCTGAAGGACAACGAAGGCTACGTGCCAGACATTGTCATCAATCTGCGGCCGACACCGCCTTCGCGCCAGCCTGCCGTCATCGACAAGGCGATCGAGACTTTCGCCGCGCACCCGGAAATCGATTCCCTCCGCTCTGTCCATCTGGCCGAACAGTCGCCGTTCAAAATGTGGACTATAGACGACAAGGGGCTGATGCGTCACGTCGCGCCCCTGCTCGGAGTACCGGAGCCATATAACCAGCCGCGCCAGGGGCTACCGCTCGTCTACTGGCAAGACGGCTACATTGACATCACGCGGCCCATCGTCATCCTAGGGCAAAACTCTACGACCGGCCGCGTGATCCGGGCTTTCATCATCGAGGAACCAGCGGCTGATGTCGATTACCCCGATGAGATCGGAAAAGCTGAAGCGCAACTGCGTGAGCGGTACTCCGAAAATAAAAAAACCACAGTTGAACCCAGCACTACCCGGCATCCCTCGTGAAAAAATTTCTCATCTGCGGCCTGGGCTCGATAGGACAGCGCCATGTCCGCATGATCCAGTCCGTAACTGGAGGCAAGGCGGAAATCGCCGCCTATCGTTCGCGAAAGCTCGATTTCGTGATTTCGGACAAGCTGGAGGCTACTTTTGGTAGCAAGCCCGAAGAGCACTACGGATTGACCACATTCGACAGTATGGAGGCTGCACTTGCGTGGAAGCCTGATGCGGTGTTTGTGACCAATCCGATTTCGATGCATGTTGCCACCGCGCTAGCTGCCGCTGGGGCGGGGTGTCACGTTTTCATAGAAAAGCCGTTGAGCCATAGCTACGCGAATGTTGCCGCACTGATGAAGCTTGTGCAGGATAAGCAACTGACTTGCATGGTCGGCTACCAGCAGCGCTACCACCCCGGCTACATCAAGATCAGAGAGTTGATTGGAAACGGCTCACTGGGTCGTCTGACCTCCGCGGACCTGCATTTTGGAGAATGGCTGCCAGGCATGCATCCCTACGAAGATTACCGGGAGAGTCACGCCGCTCGCAAAGAGCAGGGAGGCGGGGTGATTCTTTGCCTGAGCCATGAAATCGACATGGCTTACTGGTTGTTCGGGAGGCCACACAGGGTGTCTGCAATGGGAGGGCATCTTTCCGATCTGGAACTGGATGTCGAGGATACCGCAGACATTCTAATGTACTGCCAGCACGCCGGCCGAGATTTTCCTGTGCACATTCATCTGGATTTCCTGCAGAAACCGGCGAGACGCTATATCCACGTCGTTGGCGAAAAAGGTTCTGCGGTATTCGATTACCGCGCCAACCGACTGGAAATCCATCTCCTGTCGGCCGTCGAACCCGAGGTTATCCTGTTCGACCAATTCCAGCGAAACGACACGTTTCTTCAAGAGGTCCGGGACTTCATTGAGAGCGCAGAGAACGGCGTCACCCCCCCCATCCCTTTGAAAGAAGGCGTGGCGGTCCTTGAAATCTGTCTTGCAGCCAAAAAGTCGCTTGAATCAGGCGTCGCAGAGGAATTGTCGTGAACGAAAAAATGATCGATCGCTTTTCGCTCAATGGACGGGTCATCGTCATCACTGGCGGTGCCGGACTGCTGGGCAGAAAGCACGCAGAAGCGGTGGCAGAGGCGGGGGGCATACCGGTGCTGCTGGATATCAACCAGGCATCCCTTGAAACAGTCGTGGGCAAGCTTGAGGCGGACTACAGAACCAAGGCGCTTGGTTTGGTCTGCAATATCGCAGACAAGCAAGAAATTAATGCCTGCTTAAGAAAAATCACGCAAGCGTATGGTCGCCTGGACGGGCTGGTGAATAACGCGGCCAACGATCCGAAGGTTGGGCCTGGTGCAGATGCCAAAAAGCTGACCCGTTTCGAAAATCTGACGGAAGACTATTGGAATGCTGATGTCTCGGTGGGTTTGACCGGTGCCTTTCTTTGTTCCCAGGTGTTCGGGCACTACCTGGCTACGCATGGCGGCGGAGTTATTGTCAATGTGGCCTCCGACCTCGCCGTCATCGCACCAGATCAACGCATTTATCGCCAGCCTGATTTGCCGCCCGAGAGCCAGCCGGTGAAGCCGGTGACATACTCCGTGGTGAAGGCAGGCTTGGTCGGACTGACCAAATACCTTGCGACTTACTGGGCGGAGAATGGGGTAAGGGTTAATGCAATCTCACCTGGAGGCGTGTTCAACGGCCAAAATGAGGAATTCGTGGAAAAACTGGCCTATCGCATCCCTATAGGCCGAATGGCGGTACAAGATGAGTACAAGGCCTCGATGGTCTATTTGCTATCGGATGCTTCCAGTTATGTCACGGGCTTCAATCTGGTGGTCGATGGCGGCAGAACCTGTTGGTGATGAACGCCTGGGTTGCTAGTTAAACCATCAAACTTCAGAATCATTATGAAAAACGATCGCCATATCCAGGATATTGCCGAGCTGGGCTATTTCATCGTCCGGAATGGATTTTCCCCAGAGGATATCCAGGAAATGCGGAAACGGCTGGAAGACGTTGTTCGCGGGCAGTTCGCCAAGGCAGGCCGGCGCTTTCAAGCGGACACCGAGTCCGGCAAATATGAAGATGTGCAAAAGTTGGAAATGGGCTATCGCGGTCCGCATGTGGCCTATCGGAAAATCGCGGATCTGGAATACGACGAAGTTTTTCTGGAAAAGCTGCAAAGCCAATGGATCAAAGACATTTGCGCCAAGTTCCTGGGTGAAGTGACATCCATCATGCGTGTCACGATGATGGACAAGCCCGCGATGGGCGGCACGCCTCTACCTTGGCACCAGGATGTTTCGCTGGACTGGCCAACGAACGTACAGCCTGAACTTGCCCTTTGGTTTTCACTCGACGAGGCCACCGAGGCATCTGGCTCCCTGCAGTTGATACCCGGCTCGCATAAGCACGGAGTGATTGGGCGGGGACATCTTCTTCCAATAGAGCTGGAGGCGCAATACGCGCCGGCCCAAGAAATCATGACGATGGAAATGAGGCCCGGTGATGTTTTGTTTTTCCATGCCGCTTTGTTGCATCGTTCCGGCGTTAACATTTCTAACGCGCCACGACGTGCAGTTAATGCCGTTTTGATGCCTGGTCATACAATGCATACAAAATTTAACATGCCTTACCCGGTCCTGATAGGGGAATTCGAACTGCGTCCAAAGGATGTTGCAAGGCTAACCAAAGTTGGTAGCTGAGTGCTTTCCAAATGATGTTTTGGTAATTAAAGTCGTTGACCAAAAAGATTTTGAATTGTCAAAGCCGTACGTATTTTATTAAATAAATCAAGGGTATTAAATGTCAGGCATACCATTATACAAACGAATCATAGACAACGGAGAGTATGAAGTTTTTAACAACTGGGCAAATAGGTCAGCCTTTAACCAGGCAGATTCAAGTTCGAAGCGCAACACGCTTTGAAGATTGATTGAACACCTCTGCGGGTGTTTTGAATCCTAGTCTTTTCCTTGGTCTGTTATTCAATCTGTTTTGAATAATTGTAATTTCATCCTCATCAACTGTATTCATCATTCATTGAAATCGGCAGACCTTCAATGATGGCGCTTATGAGCAATTCAGACTTCTATTGAGAAATTATGACTCTTAAGCGGCTCTTTCTCTTCACCATCGTAACAATGGCTCCCTTGCGGTTGGCGCCAATGACGGTGTCGCACCCTCAGTGACCCACTTACTTTCTAAGCTCAATATGCAGCGGCTTGCCGCCCAAGATGGCACGATGGTAACGTTCCTGTACTTCTCAAAACGCTTGGCGGCAATTGCGCAGGCTTGCGTTAGCCGGGTAACCTTTAAGGCCTCGATTGCGACAAAGCTCCCGGCAGATAATCGATTTGTATCTATCCAGCAACTTGGCGATCTGAGTTTGATCGTGTCCTGCTTTCAGAAGGGCACAGATCTTATATCTTTCAACTTAGCTGCGATTTTTGTAGATCATGGTCAACTTCGACTGGCAGGACAAGAAGACTTGAATGCTAATCATTCTCAACCGCCTTCACTTCAGTTAATCAAAGTTGCCATTCGTGCTTGAATTCGTATTTTAAAGAATTATGAAAAATCCATTTATTAATCCTACACCATCGGTTGTTTCAGAAAAAGCAATTACACGTTCAATATTGCACTCGACCAAATCGCATGGTTCATATTATCTATTCGACCTTATCGATAGCGCTGTCTGGCTACTTTGCGAAGATCCAAGTTTGCACGAAGTTGAAATCGTGCTGCATCCAGTAGGCGGTTTTTACACGCCACAAACAATCTTCAAAGGGCTGAAGCAGTTGATACAACGGTTTTTTAGGCCGCCCAATGTACTATATGGCGCACTTAGACGTCGCCTGGGCTATCTAAATGAGGCGCAACCGTACGTGGAAAAGTTAAAGGCAGGTACGAAGGAAGCATTTGTTGGTAAGACTGAAGCCATTTTTGCACAAGTTTATCGAGGAACTCATCCGGTTATTCTGAAAACACAGATCGGTGAAATCATCATCCACCGCTCAGGCCGCAGGCTGATAAGTAGTCTTATGGATGGTGCACTTACATACCTCACAGCCCGCCGCCTTTGGCAAAGCTGCCATGAAAAAGGTATCTTGCAGGCGCAGCGATTGTTACACCTAGAGTACCGTGGAGTAATTATCGGTGATTTACTGGCATCCACGGCACTTCGTCAATATCCACAAGCTGGAGGCTCTTTGCATTCCTGCCCCGGTTTGTGGTCGATGCTATTGAATGCAGTGGCTATCTGCGACTATATCGCTATCAATATTCCGAATGATAGTAAAAATTTATATGTGACAATACCGGAACCAACCTACTTGAATTCAATTTACTCGCGCCTGCTTCATAAAAATGGGGCGTGTGTTCTTACTAGGCATCATTATGCAAAAGACTTTGTATTAATAAGTTCGCTTGAAGAACTTTATAATCCTAAGGTTGTTCAAACAAAAAAAATCGCCCCTCTGTCAGATGAGGATATTTTTCGTGCTAATAACTATTTACGTGAGCGAGTCGAGCTTCCAAATAAACACCTTTGGTATATGATCCAAGGAGTAAATTGCACTGATGACCAGCTATTAGATTTGAAAGGTAATCTAATAGAAATCAAGGAAGTTGGGCTTTGTGCGGTAGTTTTTTTACACGCTTTCGACGACGCTCAATATGGTTTAGGTGTAGACGGGTTCGATGATCTTTACCATTGGACAATATTCACAATCGATCAACTAATAGATAATCCTAATGTCACGAAAATATATATTAAGCCACACCCAAATACCGATTTTATAAGATACAAGGGAGATAAGGTTGCGTTCAAGCGTCTTTGTGATCGTTATGATGGGTGTAAGAAGATTAATTGGCTTCAAAGAGACTGTAGTCTAAAGGCCATTGCTAAGCTAGGCAGAGTCGTAGGCGTGACACATCACGGAAGCGTTGCCGAAGAATTGACTTATCTAGGCATTCCAGTAATTGGCACTACTTTTGCGCGGTGGGGGACTGTATTTTCTTTTGTTCATCTTTGGAGAAGTCCAAGTGAGTACGAGAAATTGCTCAAAAGTCTGTCTTACGAAAATTGGGTTGCACCCTCCACGGAAATGATTGATAACTTGCTAGGCTATGTATTAGAGTATCGATTAAATATATCTTCGCCAGGTTCTAGGCAAACCTGGATAAGGTTTGGCCAGTGGGCAGACGGAGTAACTCCAAAGCTAGACGCAGAGACTTTTGGATACCATTGTAGGAGGCTTGCTCGTTTGAGCCCCGACGATGCGATGACGGCAGGTTTCATAGAGTGGTTGATTTCTGATCGTATAGCAGTGAAGTCCAACAACTATTTAAAATCTGACAGTGAGTGATGATCGAGCAGTTAATAATTAGTGTTAAATGAAGCCTTTTATACAATGACAGACATACTTGGTCGAATCTAATCATGATCATAATCTCTTATCAACTTTCGAATGAGCGTAGCTGGACTTGACTAAACTTTATTTTGTTTAAACCCTTCAAAAAAGCTTTTACATCCCAATAGATTTATAGCATTAAATATGAATGTTCTTGTTACAGGCGGGGCTGGATACATTGGTTCTCACATGCTAATTGCATTGCAGGAAGCTGGCTGGCGGGTATCCGTATTCGATAACTTATCGCGGGGTTTCGCAGATGCCGTGGGTGATGTACCCATAATTATTGGTGATATACGAAATCCAAAAGATTTAGAGTCTTGTTTTTTATTCGGGAAATTTGACTTGGTAATGCACTTTGCTGCACTTTCTTATGTTGGTGAGTCAGTAAAGGCTCCAGATGTTTATTACCAGAATAATGTTGTCGGTGGTCTTAATCTTTTGGATACTATGCGACGGCACGCCATAAAGTATCTCGTTTTTTCATCATCTTGTGCCACCTATGGGGAGCCGCTGAAAACGCCAATTAAAGAAGATCACCCCCAGAATCCTATTAATCCTTACGGGCGAACTAAACTAATTTTTGAACAAGCTTTAAATGATTATGCTTTTTCTTACGGACTCAATAGTGTAAGTCTGAGATATTTCAATGCCGCTGGTTGTGATCCAAAAGGTCGTGTTGGTGAACGTCACTCTCCTGAAACTCATTTGTTACCGCTTGTGTTGGCTGAAGCTTTGCGAGTTAAGTATGGTGGCAATCCAAAAGATACTTCATTGATTGTTTTTGGTGATGATTTCCCAACAAGCGACGGAAGCTGCATTAGGGATTATATTCACGTCAATGATTTATGTCGCGCTCATTTGCTTGCTGCTAAACGAATGCTAGATGGCAAAAGTAAAGGTGCAGAGTTTTTCAATCTGGGAAATGGATCTGGATTCAGTGTCTTGGAAATTATCAATGTTTGTCGCAAAGTTACTGGGCAACCCATTGAATATCTAGTCGGCCCACGCCGTGCGGGTGATCCTGCGGTTCTTATTGGGGACTCACAGCGAGCATCAACAGAATTAGGTTGGAACGCAAATTTTACGTCATTAGAGCGTATCATAGAGACGGCTTGGGCTTGGTCCTTAGGGAATAGATAGGTTCTCTTTATTGCAGGTTTAGTAAACTCTGTATAAGTTATCGTAGTAACTGTCTTAACGTTATGTCTTCAAGAAATAAGCCACCTTCGCCTACACCGGATTTGAATTGGTCACCAAATAACACGCAAGCTTGAGTTTCTCGCCGAGATGAATCTTGGTGTGCCGTGGACGGAGTTGACTGGCTTCAAGCAGCCCTTTGCACCTGCAAATAAAAAGGCCCGTTCACTTTATTCCATTGCCACATTGCTTAGCATAGATTTTATGCAGCAGAGGTCTGGCTTGATTCATACGGTCACGGTCACTGCTGCTCATACAAAAATGGGAGATTTTTAATTTGAAAATTCTGGCAATTAATTTATCTGATATTCAAGGAGGTGCAGCTCGCGCAGCCTACAGAATTCATCAATGCTTACGTCAGCAAGGCATTGACTCTTCTATGCTTGTAAATGTGGCGTTGTCTGGAGACTGGACTGTTCAGGGGCCAACTGTGAAATGGGATAAGTTTGCTACGCGTTTTCGTCCACATGCTGGTGCGATGGCCTGGCGTTTGTTACGAACATCCAATTTAAGTCTTCACTCTCCTGCCATACTTCCATCTTATTGGCCAGACCGGCTCAATAAATCTGATGCGGATGTCGTGCATTTGCATTGGATTTGTGGTGAGATGCTTTCAATTTCAGATATTGGTCGCTTGCGTAAGCCGCTTGTTTGGACTCTTCACGACATGTGGGCGTTTTGTGGCGCAGAGCATTACACAGAGGATTTTCGCTGGCGCGATGGGTATCGAAAATCTAACCGCCCTGATTACGAGCATGGATTCGACTTAAATTGCTGGACATGGGAGCGAAAACGAAAGTATTGGCGTCGACCCATGCATATCGTTACCCCAAGTAATTGGCTTGCTGATTGCGTGCGGGAGAGCGCTTTAATGAGCGACTGGACTGTAAGTGTGGTGCCATATTTCATCGATAGTAACGTATGGCAACCGGTGGATAAAATGGTCGCTCGGAAAATATTGGGTTTGCCACAGGATGCACCCTTGTTACTTTTTGGTGCCATGGGCGGAATAAGTGATCCGCGAAAAGGATTTGATCTACTGCAAAAAGCATTGGATCACTTGCGCGGTGAGTTCCGTGGAATGGAATTGGTAATTTTTGGTCAACTGACCCCTAAATTTCCACTTGATCTTGGATTTCCAACACACTACATGGGTCATCTATACGATGACATCAGCCTAAGCCTGCTTTATAGTGCTGCCGATGCATATGTATTACCTTCCCGGCAAGATAATCTGCCTAACACTGGTATTGAAGCGCATGCCTGCGGCACACCGGTTATTGGATTCAATATTGGTGGAGTTCCTGATATTGTTTCGCATCTCAAAACAGGATATGTCGCCAAAGCTTTTGATCCGGTAGACCTTGCAGAGGGTATTCGATGGGTTTTAACCGATTTAGCTAGAAATCTTCAATTGCGCAAAAGTGCGCGAATTCGTGCTTGTTCCGAATGGTCATCGGATGTAGTTACGAAAGGCTATTATCAAGCATATTCTTCCGCAATAAGTTCGCAATATTTTTGAGCTCATTATGTATAAAAACCATAGCACACGAAAACGTATTTTAATAACCGGCGGCGCGGGGTTTCTTGGTTCTCATCTTTGCGATCGATTGTTGGCCGAGGGCAATTATGTTTTGTGTCTTGACAACTTTTTTACAGGCAGGGAAGATAATGTCAAACATCTTTTGGGTAATCAATACTTTGAATTGATCCGTCATGATGTGACGTTACCGCTTTATGTGGAAGCGGATGAAATTTATAATATGGCGTGCCCAGCATCACCTGTACACTATCAGGCCGACCCTATACAGACAACTAAAACTAATGTGCTTGGAGCCCTAAACATGTTGGGTCTTGCAAAGCAAACCAATGCTAAAATTTTTCAAGCTTCTACTAGCGAAGTGTATGGTGATCCGAAAACTCATCCGCAGCCTGAGCAATACTGGGGTCATGTAAACCCCATAGGCCCACGCAGTTGCTACGATGAGGGAAAGCGCATCGTTGAAACTTTGTTTTTTGACTATCACCGACAGCATGCTTTGCGTATCAAAGTGGCACGTATTTTCAATACCTACGGCCCACGAATGCATCCGAATGACGGGCGCGTTGTTTCCAATTTTATCGTACAAGCACTTCGTAAAGAACCTATTACCCTGTATGGTGATGGGTCCCAGAGCCGCTCCTTTTGCTATGTAGACGACCTTGTTGAGAGTTTTGTTCGGTTTATGAACAGCGCTGATACGTTTACTGGCCCCGTTAACCTTGGTAATCCTGGAGAGTTCACTATGATTGAACTCGCTGAGATGGTACTCGAATTAACCGGATCTAAGTCTGCGTTCGTGTTCATGCCTCTTCCAAAAGACGATCCGCGTCAGAGACGTCCGGACATTTCGCTTTCAAGGAAGATGTTGGACTGGAAACCAACAATCTCCCTTGAGGATGGGTTAAAAAAGACAATAGCTTACTTTGAGAAAACGCTTAGCTCGGGTTTTTACTGACTGGTCACTCTGCACATAGGTATTCGCCACATTGCCAAACTCGAAATATAACTACTAATTTATTTTATTCTATGCTTGTCCACTTCGGAACTCTGACTCTAGGCCTCATCTAGTGTTGGTCTACGTTTCTAAAGTTTGATAGCTCAAATTTGTTTCATTTACGGGCCAACTAAAATCAGACTTGCTATCGTAAATAGATTTTTTACCTCGCGCGAAAGTAAGTTGTTGGATAGCAGTTTACTATGGCGATTAAATTCGGATTAGTTAGTACAAATGCCCTAGTCCATATTGAAGAACATTGACTTGCTAATTACTTCCTTGATACTAATTCTTAAGGCCCACATTCGAACAGTTGTAGGGTCAATGTCTCGCCACAATTTTTGAGGTTGATATGATCTTTTTACTTGAAACACAGATTCCTGAATCAATACTAGGCTTTCTTTCAGAGAATGAAATTGAATATCTGGAAAAAACTTTCAAACGCTTTGGTGGTGAGTATCCCAGTCTTGAACAGATATGGTGGCTGATGGATGAAGTGTGGAATGAATTAAGTTGTGATCCGAATGTGATGGATGAGCGTGTTGGTAAATTTTATATGCACCCCGTTTGGTTGCTCAATGGTTTGTTCATTGAACAACACGATCAAAGCCAGGAACATCGTCGAAAATTTGCAAAATGGGTACAGGATTTGTCCCCCAAACGCATGGCCGATTTCGGTGGAGGCTTTGGCGGGCTTGCACGGATTATTGGTGAAATTTGCCCAGCAACAGAAATAGAGGTTATTGAGCCGCATCCCAGACCTTCAGCAATTGCGATGGCTGAGCTTACTAACAATGTTAGGTACTGTAATCAATTAACTGGAAAATATGATATTTTGGTTGCTACGGATGTATTCGAGCATGTTCCGGATCCTCTAGCTTTATTAGCTGAAACTGCGTCAAGCCTGCGCCCCGGGGGTATGTACTTGATAGCCAATTGCTTTGCGCCGGTGATTCATTGCCATCTGCCCCAGACCTTTCATTTTCGCCATACGTGGGACGCTGCTATGAAAGCGATAGGGCTGAAACCGGTTGAAACGGTGTCTTATGGAAGGGCTTATGTTTACTCAGGTGAGCTAAATTTGGATGCTGCAAGAATTGTAGAGCACAAATCTCGTATAGTTTTTAAATGGACAAGTTATCTGCCGATGCGTGTCGGGCGACCATTTGCACAATTTTTTTTCCAGCAAGAAAGGGGTAATTGAGGTATGAACATACAGTAGTTTAACCTTACTGATTAGATATCAATGACTGTAGTTGTTTGCGTCGCTTCTGGTGTCTATTGAGTATTGTGTTACAGGCTCAATGGGGTAGCCGTATGCTTTATAGACGTGGTAATAGTTGTTGCTGTTACATAGCTTTACTTCAAAAATGTTATTCTGACACTACAGCACGTTTCTCTATTTATATGATGTCTTTCATCTAAAATTATTTTGTATCACTGTGACCTTGAAATCTTAAAGTTTTTTCACGCCATATTATTCCTATATTGATAATTACACGCAACATGGGGGCCTGAAAAATAGTAGCCTTTTAATGCCGCTGAGTGCTTGACTACAATCTATCTCAAATCAAAACCCGTTAGTTTTTATTGGATAAAAATTCAAGATTAGCTTTGCGTCAAACTTGGCAATCTTTGACTTATCGCCAGTCGGTTTTCATCTTGAAATTTATGGCAATGACCCTGACCCGAAAAACCTAACCGTTTAAAAGTATAAAAATCCGGCATGATATTTCACCTATTGAAAAAGGGGACATGCCGTGAAAAAAAGCAGATTTACGGACGAGCAAATTGCCTTTGCGCTTAAGCAGGCAGAGACAGGCACCAGGATTGACGAGATTTGTCGCAAGATGGGCATCAGCGATGCCACTTTTTACAAGTGGCGTCAAAAGTATGGTGGGTTGGGGCCTTCAGAGCTCAGGAAACTTAAGCAGTTGGAGGAGGAAAACAGCAAACTCAAGCGCATCGTTGCTGACTTGAGCCTGGACAGAGCCATGCTGCAGGACGTCTTGTCAAAAAAGCTTTAAAGCCTTCACGCAAGCGTGAGTTGGCCACCGACTTGATGGAGAGGTTTGGTGCCAGTATGCGGAAGGCTTGTGCTGTGATCAAGCTCAGCCGGGTTGTGTATTTATACAAATCCAATGCTCGCGACAACTCCGCTTTGGTCATGCGAATGAAAGAGATTACGCAGACTCGAGTCCATTACGGCTATAGGCGAGTTCATGTCATGCTCAGGCGTGAAGGCTTTAGAGACAACCATAAGCGCGTTTATATGCTGTACCGGGAGCAGGGTTGGTCATTGCGGCAAAAGCGTCCAAAGCGCAATAGGGCGGCACAACTGAGACAACCTAAGAAGTTGGCGTTGCACATCAACCAAATCTGGAGCATGGACTTTGTTGCAGATAATTTGTTTGATGGACGCAAGCTTCGAATGCTCACAGTGGTTGACTGCTACACCCGAGAAAGTCTGGATATACATGTTGACCAAAGTTTAATAGGCGAAGATGTCGTTCGGGTTCTGAACAACATCGTGGCGGCCAGAGGCAAACCTATAACAATCAAAATCGATAATGGCAGCGAGTTCATCAGCAAGGTGATGGACAAATGGGCTTATGAAAGAGGTGTTGAACTGGACTTCAGCAGACCAGGAAAGCCAACAGACAATGCAATGGTGGAAAGCTTCAATGGAAGGCTACGCGAAGAATGTTTGAACGAACATTGGTTTATGAGCTTGCAAGATGCCAGGAATAAAATTGAGGCATGGCGGGGCTTCTATAACGAGGAGAGACCCCACAGTGCGCTAGACTGGCAAACACCAAAAGAGTTCGCTCTGAAGAACGGGTCAAAACCCTGTCTTCAGAACAACAAGGAGCCGGATTTACTAACTTCTGAGTGGTAAGGAAACTGGGTCAGGGTCACATGATGACATAACGTTTAAGTCAGGGACTACGATAGCTTATATAGAGTTTACTAAACAGTTTGACCATTAAATAGAGGATTTAAGATCTGTGAAGCCACGAATTCATGTTGAAAAAAAATATCTGTTAAGAAAACATAGTGAACTCATATTTATTTGTGAGCATTCTTTTCCTGATGGAAGTGCGCAAAGCACAAGAATCAAGAATATGGCAATTGGAATTTCTGGTCTTGTGTTGTCAGTGACAGTTTTTGCTAAATATTATTTGAATGATGATGATATTAGTTGGCGTAGTGGCGTAACTATTATTCCAACCCATTTGGAAAATATTAAAAAGAGAAAAAGTTTCATTAAATTTATTATTGATAAATTATTTTCTATAAAAATATTTAATGAATTAATTAAATATCAGTGTAAACAAGAAAGTACCTTTGTATATTTATCGACTGCTAGTCCTTTGACATTATTGGGTGTTTTTTTGGTTTGTCGATTCAAGGGATATAGACTTCTAACAGATTTGGGTGAATGGTTTCCATGGCCTGCTTCCCTAATGAATTTGGCATCATTTTCATATTTTCGACACGTCGTATTTCGATGGATGTCAATTAGGCTTTCAAACTACATTGTTGCGATAAGCTCATCCATTAAGAGCAAGTGCGTTGATTCCGGGGTTGCAGTCATTATTATTCCTTCTATAGCACCTTACCGGGATGATTCAGCCGATATTTTGACTACCCGTAAGGGTAACTTTTTTTACGCAGGTATCCTAAAAAAAGAGGATGGTTTCGGAAACCTATTACTTGCACTTTATAAACTATTTCTTAATGGTTATAATATAAGTTTGACCACATGTGGTGGTTTTTCGGAGGATGCAATTAAGGAATGCTGTATCTCGTGTGGTATTCCAGAGTCATTCGCAATCGAGAAAGTAAAGCATCTCTTTTGGCTGCCTAATACAGCATATAGGAGTCTTTTGCAAAGCAGTTCGCTGGTGTTAATGCCTAGGCCGCTTGAGCATGCCGCAAATATCACATCGTTTCCTACTCGTCTTGCCGAGGCGCTTTCTTTCGCTGCTCCAGTGGCTATAGCTAATGTCGGTGACATTCGAAATTACCTTACTCCGAACATGGACTTTCTAGATCTTGGTCTTGGAACATCAGAGGAAATTTACTTCGCGTTAAAATCTTGGCTAGATAATCCACAGGCTTATCAGAATATGGGATTAAATGGCTATTTCAATTCTAGAAAGTATTTTGACGTGGACATTAATATGACTCGACTAATTGAATTTATTATTTAAAATTAAAATTTTTTCTGAAGAGATGTCCCCATATTAATATCCTTTAAATTAATTATTAAATTTAAATAATAAAACCACACGAAAATCTGGTACATTTAGATATTTGAACATATTTACTGCTCGAATTTACTTATCTAACTAATAACTTAAAAATATGAAAATTTCAATTTTCGGTACGGGATATGTTGGTTTAGTGACTGGCGCATGTTTAGCTGAAGTTGGTCACGACGTAGTGTGCATGGACATTGATCAGTCAAAAATTGACAAACTCCGAGTCGGTGTTCTTCCTATCTGGGAACCCGGACTGGACTCAATTGTTGCCCGAAACGTTCAGCAGGGTCGGCTACGATTTACTACCGACGCCAAGAGTGCCGTAGAGCACGGGTTGGTGCAGTTTAACGCCGTTGGAACCCCCCCTGATGAGGAAGGCGGCGCCGACGTGCAATACGTAATGGAAATTGCCCAGACCATTGCTAGGCACATGACGGACTACTGTGTCATTGTCAATAAATCTACGGTACCCGTTGGAACTTCTGAAAAAGTAATGAACACCGTCCAGACCATACTGGATGCCCGCTTTGTCAATGCGGCCGAAGCGCGGAAAGTCATCCCTAGATTTGATGTTGTTTCAAACCCTGAATTCCTCAAAGAGGGCAATGCGGTTGGTGACTTCATGAAACCCGACCGAATTATTATTGGCATGAATAGCAGTAACACTAGCGAGCGCGCTCGCGCTCTTATGCGAGAGTTGTATGAACCCTTCACTCGCATTTGCGAATGCACGATTTTCATGGACCTTAGAAGCGCCGAGCTCACCAAATATGCTGCAAATGCTATGCTGGCCACAAAGATCAGTTTTATGAACGAAATTGCTAATATGGCCGAACTATTAGGCGCAGACATTGAAGAAGTTCGCAAGGGCATAGGGGCTGACCCTCGAATTGGTCACCACTTCATTTACCCTGGTTGCGGTTATGGCGGTAGTTGCTTTCCCAAGGATGTGCAGGCGTTGAATCACACTGCAAAAAAAATTGGTTACAACGCCCAACTTTTGCAGGCCGTTGAGGATGTGAATAACCGGCAGAAAACCTCTCTGTTTACTAAGCTGGCTTCGCATTTCGGGGGAGTAGCCGAGCTGAACGGAAAGACTATTGCCGTTTGGGGGTTGGCTTTTAAACCTAACACCGACGATATGCGCGAAGCACCTAGCTGTACCCTTATGGGAGCACTTTGGCAAGCCGGTGCCAACGTACAGGCATTTGACCCCGTTGCCATGAAAGAGGCGGAGCGTATTTATGGAGCTCACTCTTACCTAAAATTGTGCCTCGACCAATATGATGCCTTGCTGAAAGCGGACGCGCTTGTCATTTGCACAGAATGGCATCAGTTCCGCGCACCTGATTTTGCAAAAATGAAAGCGTTAATGAGCTGCAAAGTTATTTTGGATGGCCGTAATCTATATCAAACAGAGAAATTGTTAAAGGATGGTTGGAAGTACATTTCTGTCGGGCGTGCGGTTGTTGCTGCGACTGTTGAATAGGCCCAATGAACGGCGTTTTATATATTTCCTACGACGGCCTGCTCGAACCCCTGGGCCAATCACAAGTGCTGGCCTACATGCGTGGTCTTTCTCGGACACACCGGTTCACGCTCATCACCTATGAAAAAGCAGATGATTTGGCGGATACGCAACTAGTTGCACATTTGCGCTCAGAATGCGAGCTGCTCGGTATTCGCTGGTTGCCTCAGCGGTTTCGCGCACAGCCCAAGGTGCTGGCGCCCGCGCTTAGCATGCTGCGCATGGTTTGGTTGGTAACTTATGAAGTAAGGGCTCAGAGAATTAGTCTGATCCATGCCCGCTCCTACATACCTGCTTGGGTAGCTCAGGTTGTGGGGCGCTTGACGGGGGTGCCGTTCATATTCGATATGCGTGCGTTGTGGCCCGAAGAACTTATTATTGCCCAGCGCTTGCAGCGCGACTCTATGCTGCACAGGATCATTTTGGCCGCCGAGCGAGTTTGCCTGAGGAGAGCCGCAGCGGTAGTGTCGCTTACCCATGCGGCGGTAGAACATCTTGAACGAGTCTACCCGCAAGATATGGCCGAGCAAAGCGTGTCAGTGATCCCAACCTGTGTTGATTTGGGGCGTTTCGTGCCAGCCATGTTGCCAAAGACCCAGCGGGTGATCGGCTGCCTAGGCACAATGTTAAGCGGCTGGTTCCAAATAGAGTGGCTTTCATCTTTTCTGGCTGTTGCCGCCAGGCAAGACTCAAAACTGTTATTTGAATTTACCACTCGCGACGACCCAAACCGCTTGCGAGCGGCTCTAGGTGCCAGCCAAACATTTCAATCGCGCCTGTCCATCGCGTCATGCGCTTCAGACCAAGTGCATGAGGTGCTGCGGGGGCAGGTGGCGTCTGTCATGTTCTTTACAAAAGGACTTGGAAAATTGGGCAGCAGTCCCACCCGCATGGGAGAGGTTTTGGCTTGCGGACTGCCCGTAATAACCAACGATGGCGTGGGGGATGTAGCGCAGATCATACGAAAGTATCGCGTAGGGGTACTGGTATCTGGGCCGACTGAACGTGAAATGGCTCATTCTTGGGGCGTTTTGCAGGAGTTGTTAGCAGATCCAAATCTAGTGTTGCGCTGCCGCCAAGCTGCAGAAGAGGTGTTTTCTCTTGAATCTGGAACATCTGCGTATGCGAGGCTCTACGATAAAGTGTTGAAAAACCACGGTTCGAAAAGGAAGTGATAGTTTGAGTATTCTCTTTTTGCCAAAATACAGCCGTGAAGGCGCTAGCAGCCGTTACCGAAGCTTTCAATACTTTCCGGCCATCGAGTTGGCAAGTCTAAATTTTAGTGTTTCACCATTGTTTGATGATGTATATCTTGCTCATAAATACCAACATGGTCGCGCTTGCCTCAGGGATGTTTTAGGTGCCCTCTTTCGCCGCATTTGGGCTGTACTGACGGTGCAGCAAGGAACAGTGGTGTTCATTGAATATGAATTGCTGCCCTATTTTCCTGCCTTGCTTGAACGGTGGATGGTGTGGCGCGGATGTAAATTGGTGTTGGATTATGACGATGCCCTATTTCATCAATACGATGCACATCGAAACCCTTGGGTGCGCCTTCTTCTGGGAAACAAGATTTCCCATGTGATGAGACAGGCGACAACCGTAGCGACTGGCAACTGTTACTTGGCCGACTATGCCAAGAGATCAGGTGCATCGAGAGTAGAGGTCATTCCTACGGTGGTCGATTTGGCGCGTTACCCTTTAAAAGACTCAGAAAGTGATCCTAAGGCCTTCACTATTGGTTGGATTGGATCTCCCAGCACAGCGCGCTATCTAAAGGAGATAGCACCAGCCTTGTCAGAGTTGTGTAAGGGGAGCAGAGCGCGCGTTTGCTTGATAGGAACCGGACCGATCGACCTGCCAAAAGTACCCTTTGAGGTGATTGCCTGGAACGAGAATACCGAGGTAAATGAGATTCGACGCTTTGACGTTGGCATTATGCCGCTACCCGAAGAGCCTTGGGCGCTCGGCAAGTGCGGCTTCAAATTGATCCAATACATGGCCTGCGGCTTACCTGTTGTGGCATCTCCAATCGGAGTCAACTGTGAAATTGTTGACGATGGGGTCAATGGCTATCTTGCCTCAACGACTGATGAATGGGTATGTGCGCTGAAATCCTTGATGGCAGATGCAGAACTACGACGCCAGATGGGTGCAGCAGGGCGTAAGCGGGTCGAAGAGAAATATTGCTTGGCCATTACAGCACCAAGGTTTGTTGAGTTATTGAAACAATGTGTGGCATAACCGGATTTTTGACTAAACCTGGGCGTCCCGCTGAGTCGCTCGAGGAGTTTGCTCTTTCAATGGCTGCAGCATTGGTGCATCGTGGGCCGGATGATTCGGGGGTGTGGAGTGATGCCAGTTCGGGACTTACACTTTGGCATCGCCGCTTGGCGATTCTTGATCTTACGCCGGCGGGGCATCAGCCTATGGTTTCAGTTTGTGGGCGCTACGTGATGGCTTTCAATGGTGAAATTTATAACCACTTGGAATTGAGAGGGGAGTTGGGGGCAATTGGATTATCTCGCTTCGCTCGTAGTGATGGGACGGTAACGGGACACTGGTTAGGGCATTCAGATACCGAAACTTTGCTGGCCGGGATTGCGGCTTGGGGGCTTGAATTAACACTTAAGCGTTGTGCGGGCATGTTCGCCATTGCGCTGTGGGATCGCCAGACTCAAACTCTGTCGCTGGCGCGTGACCGTATTGGCGAAAAGCCTTTGTATTACGGCTGGATTGGCGATGGGAATGACATGGCATTTGCCTTTGCCTCCGAGTTAAAGGCCTTGCGTGCTTACCCAGGGTTTGCCAATCCAGTGTGTCGTCAGGCGCTGGCGCAGTACCTGCGTTTCATGTATGTGCCTGCTCCGCGTAGCATTTACCAGTGCGTTTACAAACTGGAGCCGGGTTGCATTTTGACTTTGGCTGGATCGCCGCCAGCACGCGCCCCATCCATTCCGCTGAGGCCGGGTCAAGACCACGGAAGCCTGAAAATACACCGGTGGTGGGCTTTGGCTGATACAGTGACGAAAGGGGCGGGCAGCGCAGAGCCAGAAAAGGTGTTGCTTCCCAAATTGGAGCACACACTGGCTCAGGCCGTGCAAGACCAGTCATTGGCCGACGTGCCTCTGGGTGCCTTTTTGAGTGGTGGGGTGGACTCCAGCACGATCGTGGCCCTGATGCAGCACCAGACGCGTGCAAGTGGTGCTGCTCCGGTGCGGACCTTCACCTTAGGCTTTGATGAGGCTGGGTTTGACGAGAGCTCCTATGCCCGCGCCGTAGCCCAGCACCTGGGCACAAAGCACTACGAAATGCGTGTATCGGCGCAAATGGCGCAAGACGTGATTCCGACTTTGCCATGGATGTACGACGAACCTTTTGCAGATTCGTCGCAAATCCCCACCTACCTGGTGTGCAAGGCCGCACGGCAGCACGTCACAGTGGCCTTAAGTGGCGATGCTGGCGATGAATTGTTTGGCGGTTACAACCGTTACTTTTGGGGCCCGCAAATTTGGAACCGACTGGGCCATCTGCCACCAACGTTGCGTCGTGCTTTGGGCGCAAGTTTGAAGTCAGTGCCTGTGTCGCTTTGGAACACCTTGGGCGCGCCCTTAATGGGCAAACAAGTTGGCCTAGCGCGCTTGGGTGACAAGGTGCACAAGCTGGCGGATCGGCTACAACAAGTGAACAACTTGAATGACTTGTATCGCAGCTTGGTGTCGGAATGGTCAGACCCAGCAGGTTTGGTTCTTAATTTAGACGGTGGGGCGGTTATGGAGCCCGCCAACCTGTTGGACGATCCCTTGCCTTTACATGGGCTGGAGCAAGCCCCATTGCCTATGATGTACCAGGATGCCATGACCTATCTGCCGGATGACATTCTGTGCAAAGTAGACCGCGCCGCCATGGCCTGCAGCCTGGAAACTCGTGTACCTTTTTTGGATCACCGGGTGGTGGAGTTGGCTTGGCGCTTGCCTTTGAACATGAAGGTGCGTGGCAACACCGGCAAATGGGCTTTACGGCAGGTGCTTTACAAATATGTACCCAAAGAATTGATTGAGCGGCCCAAGGCGGGCTTTGCCATACCCGTTGGACAGTGGTTGCGCGGGCCTTTGCGTGACTGGGCCGAGAGCTTGATCAGCGAGCAGCGCTTACTGTTAGAAGGTTATTTGCGGCCAGCACCCATTCGTCAGGCTTGGACCGAACACTTGAGCGGCAAGCGAGACAACACCGCCAAGCTTTGGTCAGTTTTAATGTTCCAGGCTTGGCTGGAAAAGAACCGCTGACATGGCGTTTTATTGGTTGTTGTTATTGTTGCCATGGTTGGCAGCAATTTGTGAGCCACGCGTAGCGGATGCATCGCTAGCAGAGCGTTCATGGGGGCTCAGCTTTCAGTTGTATTTTGTTTTGCTGCTGATGTTGCTGGGGTGGCGGCATGAAGTGGGGGGGGATTGGGGAACTTATTTGCCCACGATTGACGCAGCATTACAACAAACTTTTGCTGAGGCCTTGGTGCAAAAGGGTGATACGGCTTACAACGCTTTGACCTGGTTGTCGGCCCATTCTGGTGCTGGCATTTATGGCGTGAACATAGTGTGTGCCTTGGTGTTTGCGTCTGGCTTGATGGTTTTTTGCCAAAATAGTCCTAGGCCATGGTTGTCTCTGGCGGTAGCCGTCCCCTACTTGGTGATTGTTGTGGCAATGGGTTACACCCGGCAGGGAGTGGCGATAGGATTGGTCATGCTGGGTTTGGTGGCTTTAGATAGAGGAAGCATGACCAAGTTTGTGATTTGGCTGTCAGTTGCGGCGTTGTTTCACAAGACAGCTTTGATATTAATTCCCATGGCGATTTTTGCTGGGCAGAAAAATTGGGTGGCCCTTGCAGGTGTGCTGCTGACTGCCGTGTTAATGTTTTTTCTATTGTTAGCTGAATATGTTGACCACCTAGTTTCAGGGTACATCACAGACCAAATGGCCTCATCTGGTGCGGCCATTCGCATTGCTATGAATGCGGTGCCTGCGTTGGTATTTTTGGTGTTTCGAAAAAGATTTGATTTGACGGATGCGCAAAGAATATTTTGGACCTGGATGTCATTGGGGGGCCTTGCATTCATTGGCTTGCTGGCTGTCTCGCCATCCTCCACAGCGGTAGACAGGGTGGCGCTTTACTGGATTCCCCTGCAGTTGTATGTGTGGTCGCGCTGGCCGGCAGCCATGGCCCGCACCCACATTGGTCAACTTCCCTGGGCGGCTGGAGTGTTGTTTTATTCGTTGGCGGTGCAGTTCGTCTGGCTATTTTACGCAGACCACAGCTGGGCATGGGTGCCCTACCAGTTTTATCCTTGGGTGTGGCTCTGGCAATGAAGGTGATGATTGTCCTAAATTCGGCCTGGAACTTGTTGAATTTCCGGGCGGGTTTGATCAAAGCTTTGGTGGCCGATGGCCATACGGTGTTGCTTGCAGCGCCTATTGACGAGTACGTGCCCGCCCTCCAGGCTTTGGGCGCACGGTTCGTGCACTTGCCTATGCGCACACACGGCACAAACCCGTTGTTTGACCTGGTGCTGCTAGGGCGCTTTGTGGTTCAACTTCGGCGCGAGCGGCCAGATGTGCTGATGGCCTACACCGCCAAGCCCAATATTTATGGCTCTATGGCGGCGCATGTGCTGGGCATTCCTGTGGTCAACAACATAGCTGGTCTGGGCTCGGCCTTCATTAAGGGGGGCTGGCTAGCGCTTGTGCTTACAACCCTCTATCGCTTTGCCCTGACCCGCTCAAAGCGGATTTTTTTTCAGAACCCGGACGATTATCGGCAATTTGTTGAGATGGGTTTGGTACGGGCAGCCCAGTGCGAAGTATTGCCTGGCTCCGGCGTGGACTTACAGCGCTTTCAACCAGTGCCCTTGCCAAACCTGCAGGTGGAGGACGAGCGGCATGTGAAGAGGACGAATGATCGTCGCTTTGTTTTTTTAGTAGTGGCGCGCTTGCTCAAGGACAAGGGTGTGAATGAATTCGTCGAGGCCGCTCGCCTGCTCAAGTCAAATTATCCTTGGGCCGAATTTGCCTTGCTCGGATTCAAGGACTCTCAAAATCCTAATGCGGTGTCAGAGGAGCAATTGGCCTTATGGCGGGAGAAGGGTTGGGTGACCTATTGGGGCAGCAGTGCTGACGTGCGAGAGCCTTTGGCGCTTGCTGACTGCGTGGTCCTCCCCTCCTATCGTGAGGGTACACCCCGCACACTGCTCGAGGCTGCTGCCATGGGGCGCCCTTTGGTGGCCACAGATGTACCTGGCTGTCGTGAAGTTGTGCAACATGGCTTTAATGGTTTGCTGTGCCGGCCGCGCGATGCTCAAGACCTAGCCGATCAGATGCAAGCCATATTGCAAATGCCAGCTGAACAGTTGACGCAAATGGGACAGGCGAGTCGCCAGTGGGTAGAGGAGCGGTTTGACGAGCAGTTGGTAATTGACGCTTATCTGAAGGTACTCGATGAGCTTTGGTAAGCCTAGTATCAGTTACCCAACTTGGATGCCACTTTTATTGTTTTCTACCATCATCATCAGTCGACTATGTGCGATTTTTATTTTTGAAGGCGCCAACATTTTCAACGACAGTGGCATACGAGTTAAATTGGGTGGCGAGCCAGCTTTTCTTGATTTTTTAATCTACAAAAACAGTGCCTCAAATGCTTGGTCCGAAATTACCAGACCGCTTAAGTTTTTAAATTTATTGCTCGATGACTGGCGTGGTGCTTTTGCATGGTTAAAGCTGCAGCAAATTAAGCCTGGGCCTATTTATCCGATACTGATAGGACTGACAGGTTATGAGGAGAGCAGGTACTTGTTGTCATGGGCATATCAAATTGCAGGAGCTCTGTTGGGTTGGCACTGGTCAAAATTTTTAAGAGACAGGGGTGAGCCTTTGTGGCTCCAGATTTTGTGCGCTTGTTTTCCGGCACTTGTTTATTACTCATTTTTGGTGAGCACAGATTTACTTTATGCTTGCTTGATTGCGTTTTGGTTGGTGGGTGCAAGAGCAGTGCTAGAAAAAAAGACAGGAGCGTGGAGTTCTGCCGGAGCTGCGATGCTCCTCCTATTGTTGGCTAGGCCCAACTCTTTAGCCTTACTCCCAATGATGAGCTTACTGGCATGGAGAGTTAAGAGTTTTAAATCTTGGATCATGTGGAGTTTGTTTTGGGGGTTGATTGGAGTTTATATGATCATTTACTACCTGCCCTATTATTGGGTCCACGACAGCAATGCAGGAGCAACGCACTACTGGGGATTTTTGCCATCAGAGTATTACAAGGGACTTTGGACGGAAGTACCTGCCTGGATTTCTCAACCATTGTCTTGGCTGCTGTTTACTATCTCTAAATTAATGCACGCAGTAGGACTCCGACCCAGTTACGCCTCGATTGATGCGTGGCTTGTGGTTGCCCGCGCATTGCCAGGGTTGTTGTTTTTGCCTGGACTAATTTACCTTTTTTTCGCCGCAGAGAAGTTTGAACGGTGGTTTGTCTTCTTCTTCATGCTGCCTATTTTCATAGGCGCATCGCAGGAGAGGTATCTATTAGCGCTAACGCCAATCTTGTTATTGTGGGGAGTTCGGGCTTGGAGCAGAGCGGGTCGCTGGGGGTATCGCCAGTTTAGTTTTGAAAAGAATTAATGTTTTGAAAATCCTTTTCTTTATTCCTACTTTTAACGATCAAAAAGAGCTTTCTGCAATTGTGAGTTCTTTATTGAGTAAATTTCAGAATGCCAGGGTGTTGGTTGTTGATGATGGTTCTACACCTGCTATTGACTTGGACTTAACCTCTCGTCAAGAAGCACAAAGAGCATGTCTGGTGAGGCTTGCTAGTAATGAAGGATTAGGAATATCAACCAGTATTGCAATTGACTACATGATGCAAGAAAACTTCGATTGTCTTGTGCGACTTGATGCAGATGGACAGCACCCGCTTAGCGAAATTGATGGCTTGAAAGAAAAAATTTCCTCTAACTTGGCTGACGTCGTTTGGGGTGAGCGTGCCAATCACAATTCTATGAATACGCCAAAAGCAGTGATGGGATCTTTCACAAAAACATTCACAGCATTGCTTGGACAGTTGATTTTTAAAAGTCATGTCAAGGACTGGTATACGGGTTTTTTTTGCTATCAATCGAGCAGCTGCAGCGGTAGTTCAAGACGCCTACTTGGAACGCTATTGTGAGGTGCAGTTACTTTGTATATTTCATGAAGCCAAGCTAAGGGTTGGAACTCACCCTATTGAACAACTCGAACGTAATCATGGTCAATCGAGTATTAATTGGTTGGGCGGTATGATGATCATGCTACGCTCATCTCTCATGATGCTTCTTTACGCGCTGAGAATGCACCCAAAATGATTTACAAGCTCTTATTCTTTGTTGGTTTTGTTTTGTTCCTGCTAATGCTGGTGCAACGCCAGCGTTTAGGTATGGACTTGGCATCGTTCACGTTGCTGTTGATCGTTGGTGTACTGGCCTTGAGCTTTAGCCCTTACTGGGTTGAAAAGCTTGCGCAATTCTTTGAGTTTGGCACGCCATCCATGGCGGTAGTTGCACTTGCAATTGCTGGGCTTGTGACGGTCGCAGTTATTCTTTTGGTCATGATCTCGGACCTCAAGCGCAAGCATGCGGAGCTCACGCGGCAGGTTGCTAGTTTGCAGATAAAGTTGTCGCAAGTAGAAAAACCTGCCATTGAAGATCGCATCGGAACTTAAGATTTAAAGGCCCAGTGCCTTCCCAGCAAGTAGCCAGACGCGGCAATGATGGGGAGCGAAACTAGTTTTGCCGTGATGAGGCTGAAAGAAAATGCAGTGAGTGTTTCAATGATTGCTAATGTCAGCAAGTAGTTGATTGCAGCTACAGCAGTGAACCGAATGCCGGAGATTCTGGTCAGCGGACTTACAAAGGTAAACACAGAGTGAGCCTTGAGGTTAAAGACAAATCCAGCAACAAATGCGATGGACACTGCGAGCCATTGCTTTGTGTTTATGCCAATGAGTGTATCAAGTGTTAGCAAATCAATGATCGCGCTCAAGACGCCAACGATTACATAGACCACGAACTTTGGCATGGCTGTCAGCGGCCTAGTGATACTTTAATTTCTGAATCAACTTAGCAAGTAATTCCCGAAGTACCGACTGGCTTAACTCTAGATTAGAGGCTCCAGGGAACCAGCCCAAAAGTGTTTCGCTACCCACTGTTGGCTGCCCCACTGCAGCTTCTGCCACATCAAAGCCAACCCTCTTAAACTCAGAACTTGCACGTGGCATGTGAGTGCTGTTTGTTACCAGCGCAATTCTTTGAATGCCTTGTTTCGATAGCAAGGCCCAGGTATTGCCTGCGTTCTCTTGAGTATCTCTAGAGCTTGACTCTTTGTAGTTGAGCTTGATACCAAAGGCATCCTGCGAGACCTTCTCAGCGACATCGGCCTCGGCCACGCTGTCGTCCTTTGCCCCCCATCCCGAACCTCCACTGAAAACCAGAGGTAGCCCACTCTGCCGAGAAAGCTGAGCGCCAAGGCGCAGTCGTTCAAGAGAAGTTCTGCTCATCTGCTGATCACCGCCTGGCACGCCTGCCACCACGCCGCCGCCCAACACCACAATGGCTTGAATTGATTTTTCTTTCAGATCTTTAGCAGTAACCAATGGGTACTCTGGGATGGCCTGGTTATGAAGCCATACCGAGAAAGCATTGGTTGATAGCAGCCAAATAGTGGTCACAGAAAAAAAGATGATGCGTTTGGCTATCTTGGGTTTGCTGCGAATCAGCAAAGCCCCAATGAGTATGAAAACCAGCAAGGACGTTGGGGGCAGGGCTAGGGCGGTTAGGTAGGGTTTGAGTTCTGGGAGCATTTTAAGAGTTTAGTGCGTATTACAGTGATCGTGACCACTTTGGAGGTCTGAATCAAATTGCTGGTGACGATCATCAGAACTGCACAGCCACCTTGTCTCAAATTGAAGATGACGCACAGTCGCGTCACGAATACAACCATGTGCTCTTGCCTTTGGTTTACGGCACAGGCAAGTTTTCTTTTGATTAAGCTTGGGGGAGTTTTAGAGAAGTTTCTCAGATATTTATCGCTGCCATCTAGAGTGCGTTTTCTAGGGGTTGTGGCCACTCAGTTCGGCTACGTGGATTTACAGTGTTCGTGATCGGACAGGCGGTTATTAGCAAAGTTTGCCAGATGCTTGACAGGCCTTTGTGGTGCCATAATAGCTGGAAGGGGACCATCATTGAGGGCTAGGTGTTTGAAAGAGTCGAGTTCTAATCAGTAGTCTCAGGCCAGAGCAGTTGCAGGGTCTTCTCTCCGATGAAATCCGCCATCTGACCAGTAGGTTTTTCCTTTCCAATGAATTTTCCCAGTCGGACACTCCAGAGCAACTTTTTCGGATCGAGGATTTCGGCAATCTCAGAGACAATGTGCTTGATTTCGTCACACTTTCTACCGATGTTGGCAACTGCGCGCAGCGAATCAGCCTTGTTCCCAAAGCTATCAGCAGCTGCGATGATCTTGCTTTTGGCTAAATCCCATGATTCGTGACCGAGCTCCTTTAGCATCTCGTCCGTGATGTACAAATTTTCGGTTTCATGACATTCGAGGCGTGCAAAGCGCACATAATCCTGCGTATTATTTGGTTGGGGAATAGGTAATGGCTTGTCTCCGTCAATGAGAGCGATTCCCCGCAAATTTGCGTTCTCTGAAAGAGCTGCAAACATTTTCTCGAGAGTCCGCTGATACTGCTTAATCTCATCCCCATTACAAGGCATTACGCAGAGCCGTATGGACCCGGCACGCGCCACTTGAAGCCAAACACGATAATCGTCATCTCCTTCGACCAACAAAACCGGAGCCGCGAAAAGTGGCCCCATAAGTAGGTGGCCGCCCAATAAGGCGGACAACTCTCGTGTAACTGCGTTGAATGGCTGTGCCGATAATGTGAGCTGCTCTGTGTTTAAGTAGAGAACGCTAAGCTTTTTGTTGGCAAATTGGCCTAGAGCAGACAATAGAGTTGTCGAATGCGTCGCCACTAAAATCTGAACTTCATACTCACGCTGCACATGGCAGAGAAAGTCTGCAAATTTGATCTGGAGATCAGGGTGTATGTGAGCATCAGGCTCATCCAAAAGCAAGACGCGCTTGTCAGTTTGATCCAACTCCCACATGCCGACAATAGTCAGTATGTCCATTCCTAAAGATAACAGCTGTGATTCACCGCTACTAAGTGCAGACACCGATGTAACCGAAGTGCCGTCTTTTACTCGGAGCAATTCGTAAAACGGATTCTCGTCTTTGACCTTCACCATGAAGTCAGGCAATACGATGGACAGAGCTTGCAGGAGGTCGTCGGGGTCATGCTTAATTGCACCTACTCTTTTAGTGCCACGTTTAGTGAAGTAAGCCTGAATACGTGTCACCACTTCTTGGCGATAGTTGGGTGAGAAATTTCCAACCGACCGGTTCCTACGGGACTGCGCATTGCCAACTTCAATCATGAGACCAGCTTCAAAGCTGATCTCTCCTGTACGCTCAGGTACAACGTAGTGAGAGGATGTTGGAGCCATGTCTCGGAGGCTGCGAAGCAACTGGCTCTTCCCGCTCCCGTTTCGCCCCAAAACTACAGTAATTGCATTCAGCCGTTTCAAAACCCAACTCCCGCCCCCCAGAAAATCGGGACGACTAATCGAAATCGTTTGTTCCTGTTCTGTCATGTGTTGGCTTCCTTGATCGATTTTCTAGCTCATTCTCAAAGGTTACTCGATCAGCCGCTCATCAGTTACTCCAACTGGCCTACTGTAGAACGTCAGTACGTCTCACTCGATGACCGCATCATCTGCAAAGCAGTCTTTTGCATAAATCTTAGCTTTTTGAGTATTCAATTGCAGACATTTTGATGGCTTGGCAGTCGGCGCCAACATCGTAACAAAATGAAAGTCGGTTTCGCATGGCATACATCACTTGCCAAGGGATTTCAGCATTTTTCGTTGCAAATACAGGGCAGACGCATTGAATGTAAATGGCTGCTTTACCAATCACTTCTGCTCATACGCTTACGGCTTGAGCAAGTACTGAGTTTCTAAATTTATCGGACAATGCGTTGGGCGTTAGGACGTCTACAGATAAGCCCAAAAGATTTGTTTGATGGCTTGGCAGACTGCGCTGCATGAGTATTTGGGGATGCTTGTTTATGGGGTTACTAGGTGAGTGGCCATGGCTGATTCTATTTGCTTGCAGCTAAAAAAGCGGTAGCGGCAATCCGGACCAAGCTCGGATGCAGGGTTCCGAGCTTTGGAATTTGGCCGTGCGGCGCATGGGGTGGGACTGAGAAGTAGGCGTCGTTGAATGGAAGCTCAAGAACGCTTCTCAGGTCGAATTTCGTGTCGTAGCTCAAACTTGCGCTGGCATAGGCAGCGGGGTGCTCGCTCTTGGAAATTCTGAATTCCCCTTTGTAGAGACGATCTGTCTTTTGGCTGGTTCCATATGCCACGCTCACGAAGATAATGCCTTCGTCGTCCACCTTAGTTGAAACAATGAGACCAGGTCGTGGCTTTGGTTTGGGGTGAATGTTGTCAGGAAAGTGGCACCAGACGATTTCTCCAGCCGTGGGTTCCGGCCACCAGCGCATCAGGTGCGTTCCAATTCAAACAGACTGCTGCGGATGGTGCCGCCTGTGGCCTTGGGAGCTGATTTTTTAAGTTGATTGAGTTGGACTTTTGTCAAAGCGCCATGATCAGCCTCGTATTGAGGTAAAAATTTTGTTGCCAGCTCATGTAGAGCCAAGTGAATGACTTGCGTTTCGTCAACACCCATTACATCAGCCAAGCGTTTGGTCGTTGAGCGTGTCAAGCCAGTTGCACTGTCTTGTGTCCGATATCGAAAGGCAATTTGAGTTGTTGCAGTTTTCAATTTGCGATCCTTAAGAAAAGATATCTTAAAGATATCACTATGACTGGGTGCTGTCAACTATTTTGTATTCGATGAGTTTACTTTGGATGCATTGCCTTTAAGTTAAGCTTCACATGCAGCAACACAGCATCAAGCTTATATTTATATTGAAGCTCAAACACCAAAGGGCAGGTAAATCAGGCCGTGCTCCACAATGCCAACGAATGAAATGTTGGTCTTGTTCAGCTCGTGGTTGGCTGCAAAAAGCGCAAGGCTAGAAGGCGTGTAGATGCCCCCTTCGATCATGTTCACATAGTTAGCCTCAACGGCAGCACTGGGCATGGCGCCCGTTAAGTTTTTGTAGAGCAGGTCCACCACCGACTTGTTGCTGGCGGTCTCGCCTAACATCACGCCCAATGCAAAACTGGCTATTTGCGCATCTGTCATTTGATTTGTATCAAGCAAGCTAATCAAGGCTCCCAGAACCTGGGTGTCCTTCACAAAGGTGGGCCCAAAGACTGCACCTGCTATGAGGGCTGCTTTGCCGGCGCTGTCTGTGGCTTGCGTGTCTAGCGCAAGGCTTAGGTCTGAAAATACCAGCCGCTCAATGTTTTGTAGGTTGGCAGTAAAGTTGGTCTTGGCCTCAGTAACCTTGGCTGAAGTGCTAAGTGATGCGCTGGCTTGAGCTGAACTATCTGCCGCACTGATCTCAAAGTCTTTGAGCAGTCCGCTCACCTTAAGGGTGTCTGTGCCGCCAAGGCCCTTGAACTGGCCCGCTGTTGCGCTTGGCAACCAACTGAACACATCTGCGGCGTTGCTGGCTAATGACACTTTATCCTGAGTCACCTTATCTTGCGTTACCTTGTCTTCCGTCACCACATCTGTGGGTTTTTCAGGGGGTGGTTGTACAGGGGTGACAGGCGTCAGTGAAGAGTCGTTGATCAGCACACTGGCGCTGCTGCTATTGATAAGCCCTGTACCTGGCACCAGGGCATTGAGCCTTAAGGTTAGCGTCTCTGCGCCCTCTGTGAGTTGGTCTTGCGCTAGAACAAAGCTTACCTCGGCTTGACCCATAGCGTTGACTGTGGCCAAGCCGCTAAGGCTTGAAGGGTCTGTGCTCACAAAGCCAACAAGGTCTTCTTGCGCTACGCCAGACAAGATGTAGGGAATTTTTGTGCCAGCTGGCAAGTCAACAGTTGTGATGGTGAACCGTGCTGTCTCTCCTTCGTTGATGGCGCTTGCACTGATGGCAACTGAGTAAGAAATTCGATTGGAGCTATCGTTGATGAGCACGCTTTGAGAAACGCCGGCTACCGTAAGGGTGAAGGTCTCAGGCCCTTCAGTAAGATTGTCTTCATTGATAGGAACCGACAAGACAGCCTTGTTGTCTTGACCAAGCGTGAGGGTGCCAGAGCTTGCACCTTCGTAGTCTGCGCCGTTCAGGCCGCCAAGGCCACTGAGTATGTAGGCCACTGCAATGCCAGGGCTCACGTTCAAAGCGTTCACCGTGAAGACTGCCGTACTGCCTTCATTGTAGGAAGGTAAAGCCGAGAAAATTGAGAACACGGGTGCTTTGGATGTGTCGTTCACAAGCACTGTGTAGTTGGAGCTGCCAATGCTCAGAGTCAGGCTTTCGGTGACTTCTGTGGTGGCATCGGAAGTGAGGTTTAATGACAGGCTTGCAAAGCCTGAGCTGTCTACCGTCAAGCTGCCGCTTGAGGCGCCCGTGTAGTCTTCTCTTGACAGCCCACTGAAGCTGTAGAGCACCGCCAACCCAGAAGCTACTTGCGAGGCTTGAATGCGAAAAACAACTGTGCTGCCTTCGTCATATGTCGGCGCGCTGGTGGAAATGAGGAAGGTGGGTGTTCTGGATGTGTCGTTGATGCTGACCGCTGTGCTTGCAACGGATAGGGGTGCGTTTGGTGCCAGCGTCAGCCTCAGTGTCTCGCTGCCTTCAGTAAAGAGGTCTGCAAGGAGGGGCACACTCAGAGTTGCAGTGCCGCTCGCGCCGATGATCAAATTTCCCGTAAGAGGCACACCAATGTCTTGCGAGGTCACGCCGCTTAAGACATAAGGCACGCTGGTGCCTGCTTCGGCGTTGGTTGCAGAGATACTGAAGACTGCGCTTTCGCCTTCGTTGTAGATGCCCGAGGTGGGGGTGATGCGAAAGCTAGGAGAGAGTGAATTGTCATTAACGACAGTACTGCTAGTCAGGCCTGCAATGCTCAGCGCCAAGGTTTCGGCGCCTTCTGTGAGCATGTCTTTCTTAAGCGGTATAGCGATAAGGCTCACGCCTGTGCTGCCAACCCTCAGGCTACCGCTGGTGCCGTAAACAAGGTCATCTTCCGATACACCTGTAATGGTGTAGGGCAGGATGTAGCCCTCTGCCACATTGATGGTGCTGAGCCTAAAGGTGGCCGTAGCACCTTCGTTAAAAGAGGCCTGTGTAGAGGTGAGAGAAAAAGTAGGTGCTTTGGAGCTATCGACAACCACCACACTGGCACTGGCGCTGGCAATTGTCACACTCAAAGTTTCATTGCCTTCTAGCAAGTTGTCTGACACCAAAGGGATGCTTAAGATGGCTCTTTTGTCGCTGCCCAAAGTAAGGTTGCCGCTTAGGCTTGTAGAAATGTCGTTACTTGAGACGCCGCTGATGCTGTAGTTCACCACGGTGCCTGCTGATAGGCTGGTGGTGGTCAGCCTAAATGATGCGGTGCTGCCCTCGTTGTAGCTGGTGCTAGACGGCGTAATGACATAGGTGGGAGCAAGCGAGGTGTCGATGACTTGAACCGACTTGGCGCTGCCACGAGCGGTCAGCACAAGTACTTCTGTACCTTCAGACAATGAGTCAGCAATGAGGGGAACCAATAAAGTGGCTTTGCCGTCAGAGCCCAGTGTAAGGTTGCCTGTTAAAGCGGCAGAGGTGTCTGAGCTTGTGATGCCCGACAGTGTGTAGGGCACCAAGGTGCCTGCCGCTAAGTTGGTGGTACTGAGGGTGAACGATGCAGTTGTGCCTTCGTTGTAGCTCAAAGCCGTGCTTGTAATCAGGTAGGTGGGTGTTTTGGAGGTGTCGTTGATTGTGACGGCAAGCTTGGCGCTGCCTATTAGCAGTGTCAGTGTTTCAGCGCCTTCCGTTAGGCCATCTGCTAGCAGTGGAATGGACAGGCTTGAAGTGCCATCAGCCGCAAAAGTCACACTGCCTGACAGGCCGCCAGTGATGTCTGAGGCATTGACGCCGTTGACGGCGTATTGCGCAATGAGGCCTGCAGGTATGCCAGTTGCGCTGATGGAAAACACTGCGGTGGCGCCTTCGTTGTAGGAGGCAGCACTGCTGCTGATGGCGTAGTTGGGAGTTTTGGAAGTGTCTAGCACCACCACTGAGCTGGTGGTGCCAGACACGTTCAAAGTCAGCGTCTCTGGCCCGTCTGTGAAATAGTCTTCAGCCAAATTGATCGTAAGGGTTGCCAGCCCTTCACTGCCATTGACCAACACTTGTGCAGTGCCACTTAGCTCGCCAGAATAAAGGTCAGACTTGGTAATGCCTGTTAGCGAGTAGGCAAGGTAGCTGCTCCACTCAACGTTGTTGGTATAAATGTTGAATGTGATGGTGCTGCCTTCATTGACTGAAGTTGCGCTTTTGGTAATGCGATAGGTAGCAGGCATACCCCCGTACTCCACCAAATAGCCTCTCACAAGTTCACCAGACTGAAAGCCAGGGTCTCCCGTGGGTAAGTCTGCCCACTGATAGTTCCACAAACTGTCTAGCGCCAGACCGTCTTCGTCGCGAACGGCTTGCACCAGCGTGCCGTTAGGCTGAGCGGAATAACCCACACCACCAGGAAACCAATTGGCATAGCCAGAAGCGATCAGCTTGCCTGACTCGGGCCCACTGGCCCATTTCCAAATGCCTTCGCTGTCTTTGTCAGAGCCGCCCGCCCAAAAGTACGCGGGCGAGGCCAGGCCAAATGAACTTAAGTAAGTACCAACAAATTGCTGCTCGTCAGAGCTGGTGATGGTGACCAAATAACCCGCCATCCCTTTGTAAGACTTGCCAGCAGCTTCCTGCAGCGCCAAGCTCCAGGAAGTGTTGGCCGCTACAAACTCGTAGTAGTGGCCATTTTTGCTGTTAAGGATAGGGGTCGTCATAGGGAACTGGTGGTCTTTAAATAACGCAAGATCAAGCGAATGCTTGACACCGCGTTCGTGCATCGACAGCTCGCGCTAAAACTTGAGGGTAGAACTAAAAAGAATGGCTTAGCCGCCTGTTCTACCCTTGGCTAATGGGTATTTTCAAGCCAATTATTCGGCGCTGACCGATACTTTGTAGCCATGTTTTTGAAGCAAGGCCGCCTTAGAAGCTTGCTCAAAGTCTTCTTGAACCATTTCGGCGCACATTTCTTGAACCGTGATCTCTGGCACCCAGCCCAGCTTTTGCTTGGCCTTGGAAGGGTCACCCAGCAGGGTTTCGACTTCGGTAGGCCTAAAGTAGCGCGGGTCAATTTGCACCACCACGCTGCCAACAGAAAGTGCGGGCGCTTTGTTGCCTTCAATGTGCCGAACCACGGCCTTTTCTTCTAAGCCGTTGCCTACAAACTCCAAGCTGATGCCCAGCTCTTTGGCTGACCATTCAATGAACTGCCTAACACTGTATTGAACGCCAGTGGCAATGACAAAATCTTCAGGGTGATCTTGTTGCAGCATGAGCCACTGCATGCGCACATAGTCTTTGGCATGGCCCCAATCTCTAAGAGCATCTAGGTTGCCCATGAACAGGCAGCTTTCCAAGCCTTGGGCAATGTTGGCCAAGCCACGCGTAATTTTGCGGGTGACAAAGGTCTCGCCTCGGCGCGGGCTTTCGTGATTGAACAAGATGCCATTGCAAGCGTAAATGCCATAGGCCTCACGGTAATTGACCGTGATCCAGTAGGCATACATTTTGGCGACGGCGTAGGGGCTTCTTGGGTAAAAAGGCGTGGTTTCTTTTTGGGGCGTTTCTTGAACCAGACCATACAGCTCTGAGGTGGATGCCTGATAGAAGCGGGTTTTTTGATTGAGGCCCAAAATACGGACAGCTTCAAGCAGCCTTAAGGTGCCCATGGCATCGACGTCGGCCGTGTACTCGGGGCTCTCAAAGCTCACGGCCACATGTGACTGAGCACCTAAGTTGTAGATTTCATCGGGCTGAGTTTCTTGCACGATGCGAATGAGGTTGCTGGTGTCTGTCAGGTCGCCGTAGTGCAATTTAAATCGGGCGTTCTCTAAGTGGGGGTCTTCGTAAATGTGATCAACCCGCTGTGTGTTGAAAAGGCTAGAGCGGCGCTTGATGCCATGCACCACATAGCCTTTTTCTAGTAAAAATTCGGCCAAATAAGAGCCGTCTTGGCCCGTGATGCCAGTGATGAGGGCAACCTTTGGGCTATTGTGCTGGGCTTGTGAGCTCATTATTTATTTCTTAAAGTGGGATTTTTTAGAAAATCATCATAGGCCATTTGAAGGCCTTCAAGCAAACTGAAGGCGGGCCGCCAGCCCAAACGCTTCAGCTTTTCACTGTCCATCCATTTGCGGGGGGCGCCATCGGGCTTGCTGGTGTCATAAACAATCTGGCCTTGGTAACCCACCACTTTTTGAATCAACTGCGCCAAATCCGCAATGCTGATGTCTGAGCCGCTGCCCACATTGATGTGACTTTGCATGGGGCTTGTATTTTGGGCGTACAGGTCTGCCGACAAATTCATGACGTGAACGCTGGCCGAGGCCATGTCATCGACATACAAAAACTCTCTTTTGGCTTGTCCTGTGCCCCACAAAGTGACGGTGGGCTGTTGTTCAACTTTGGCCTTGTGAAACCGACCTATGAGTGCGGGCAGGACATGAGAGTTTTCAGGGTGGTAGTTATCGCCTGGGCCAAAAAGGTTGGTTGGCATGACGCTTCGGTAGTCAATGTCGTGGCTGTGGCCATACTGCCTGTTGTAGCTTTCGCAAAGTTTGATGCCCGCTATTTTGGCAATGGCGTAGGGCTCGTTGGTAGGCTCCAAGGGGCCTGTTAACAGCGCAGACTCTGACATGGGCTGAGCGGCCAGGCGGGGGTAGATGCAACTGGAGCCCAAAAAAAGGAGCTTGCGAACGCCAGACCTGAATGCGGCCTCAATGACGTTGGCCTCGAGCATCAGGTTCTCATAGATAAAGTCTGCGGGCCATGTATTGTTGGCATGAATGCCGCCTACTTTGGCGGCTGCCAAATACACCTGATCGGGCTTTGTTTTTTGAAAGAAATCGCGAACCTGGCTTTGGTTGGTTAAGTCCAGTTCTGAGCGAGGGCGTGTGATGAGGTTCTGAGCATCCATGCCCTGATTCAAAAGATGCCTTATCAGTGCCGAGCCAACCATGCCCTGGTGGCCGGCCACGTAAATTTTGGGTTGAGCCGAATTGGGCATTCAAGTAGTCCTGCCGTAGGTGTCTTCTAGGCGAACAATGTCATCTTCACCCAAATAACCCCCAGATTGCACTTCAATCATTTCCAAATCAACCTTGCCGGGGTTGCGAAGTCTGTGAATTTCACCAATGGGAATGTAAGTTGACTGATTTTCTGAAAGTAAAAAAGTTTCTTCGCCTCGGGTGACTTCTGCTGTACCCACCACCACAATCCAGTGCTCGGCTCGGTGGTGGTGTTTTTGTAGGCTTAAAGAGGCACCGGGTTTGACGCCAATGCGTTTGACCTGAAAGCGCTCGCCCATGTCGACGCTGTCATACCATCCCCAAGGGCGAGAGACTTTGCGATGCGTGATGGCTTGAGGCAGTTTGGCTTTTTCTAAAAGACTGACAACATCTTTGACGCTTTCTGCGTGATCTTTGTGAGCCACCAACAGTGCATCGG